>JAAIGF010394107.1_pt1 | contig 53360 bp, 49 predicted proteins | sample 6487441 | NCBI WGS metagenome assembly JAAIGF01 (sample SAMN13974129, study PRJNA590717) | phyllosphere metagenome | biome: pepper field; feature: multiple bacterial spot infested pepper fields; material: pepper leaves; isolation source: leaves from pepper fields | host: Capsicum annuum ...
CTGCTGCTGTTGCTTCTGCGGGTGCAGGGCTGCAAGCCCTGCAGAACCCCCTATTCCGCCATGAACGCTTCGATCTCGTCGGCACTGCGCGCCAGGCCTTCGGTCAACACGCGATGGCCGTCATCGGTGATCAGCACATCGTCCTCGGTGCGGATGCCGATGCCTCGCCAGCGAGCCTCCACCGTCGTATCCCCGGCATCGATGTACAGCCCCGGCTCGATGGTGAATACCATCCCCGGCTCCAGCAGGCGCGAATCGCCAGCCAGCCGGTAATCGCCCACATCGTGTACGTCCAGCCCGATCCAGTGGCCAGTCTTGTGACGATAGAAACGCTTGTAGTGCGCTTCGGCGATGTTCTGTTCCAGCGTCCCCTTCAGCAGTCCCAGCTGCAGCAGGCCTTCGGTCAGCGTTTCCACCGCCGCCAGATGACCGGCTTCATACGGCGTACCGGGCCGTGCCTGGGCCAGCGCGGCGTTCTGCGCGGCGCCTACCAGATCGTGCAGCGCACGCTGCTCGGCGCTGAAATGCCCGCCCACAGGAAACGTGCGCGTGATGTCACTGGCATAGCCGCGATACTCCGCACCGGCATCGATCAGCACCAGCTCGCCATCACGCGCGCGCGCGTTGTTGTCGCGGTAATGCAGGATGCAGCCATTGCGCCCCGCGCCGACGATGCTGGAATAGGCCGCGCAGGCATCATTCGCGCGGAAGACACGTTCCAGCTCGGCCTGCAGTTCATACTCATGGATACCCGCATGCGCGGCCCGCATCGCCGCGCGATGCGCCTGCCCGCTTATCCGTGCCGCCTGTTCCATCAGCGCGACTTCCGCTGTGGATTTGAACAGACGCTGCTCATGCAGCAGATGTCCCAGCTCCAGGAACTCATGCGGCGGCTGCGCGCCATGCCGCACCTGCGAACGCACGCGGTTCACCCAACCGATCAGCTTCAGATCGAATTCCGCATCGCGCCCGAAGTGGTAGTACACCCGCGAGCGCCCCTCCAACAGGCCGGGAAGGATGTCGTCCAGGTCATCGATAGGGTAGGCATCGTCCATGCCGTAATCCTGCACCGCACCCTCGGTGCCGGCGCGGCTGCCATCCCAGGCTTCGCGTTCGGGATCGCGCTCGCGGCAGAACAGGATCGTCTCGCCGTGGCGCCGTCCGGGTATCAGCACCAGCACCGCTTCCGGCTCCGGAAAGCCGCCCAGGTACCAGAAATCCGAATCCTGGCGATACGGATAATGCGTATCCAGGCTGCGGACCTTTTCCGATGCCGCCGGCAGCACCAGGATGGCGTCTTCACCCGCCATTTCCATCAATTGGCGGCGTCGGCGCCGGTACTCCGCGGCGCTGATGCCGGTGCGCTGACGCAGATCCATCCGCCCCCCTGCCATCAGTTCAGGCGCTGCCGATGACGCGCGGCCATCACGCAGTCGCCATGCAGCAACAGCACCGCCACGCGGATGAATTCCTCGATCTCAGCCAGCGCCTCATCATCCTCTTCGCCATCGCTGTCGAAATCCTCACTGGATGCCTGCGCGAGTCTGGCCAGATCATTCAGCGCCTCCTCGCCTTCCTCGGACAGGGCCGGCCGACGCTGCCCCGAGCCCAGGCCGAAGCCGCCCAGGAATGCGCGCGCCCAGCTGAACAGGGCATCCACCTGCGCGGCGGTATCGCCACTGTCGGTGAGCAGCAGCTCGAAGCCAAAATCGCGGTCTTCCAGCTGCTGCAGGGTGACCTGCTGCAACTGCACCAGCACGCTGTCATCGGCCAGCGGACGAAGTCCGTCATCGGCCAGCACGCGCGCCGGCCAATCGTTGCCGGGGGCGCCACCGGCGGCCAGCCAACCGCACAGGCCGCCATGCAGTTCGGCCGGCGTGGCGCCCAGGTCAAGGGCCTGGCTGGCGCGGGAAACGTCATCGACGGAGGGAAGTTCGGTCATCGTCAGGCTCTTTTATGAAGGAGGTGGCCCGCGCGCGCCGCGCGTGTCGCCGATGGGCTAGTTTAGAGCGTAGGGCGGGCCATCGCAGCCCGCCTCGATGTCGCTTGACCGTCAACACCGGCCCTGAGACTCTTGCCGCCATGGATCCCACCAGCCCCCTCGACCAGTTGCAGGCCTTCGCCGCCCGGGTGGAGGCACTGCTTGAGCGCAACCAGCGGCTGGCGGATGAAAACCGCAGCCTGCGGCACCAGCAGGAACAGCTGGTGGCTGAACGTTCGACGCTGCTGACCAAGAACGAACAGGCGCGCTCGCGGGTCGAAGCGATGATCACCCGCCTCAAGTCCCTGGAGCAGCACACATGAGCACCGAACCGGTCAATGTACGCATCCTGGACCGCGATTACACGGTGGGCGTCGGCGCGGAGGAGCGCGACAGTCTGATGGCCGCCTCTCGGCTGCTGGATGCGAAGATGCGCGAGATCCGCGGCAGCAACCGCATGGCCGCAGTGGACCGGGTGGCGGTTCTGGCCGCGCTGAACCTGGCCCACGAACTGCAGCAGCTGCGTGACGAGAACGCCCGCCAGGCCGTCGCCCTGCAGCAGACCCTGGCCGATCTCAACCGCCGTCTGGACCGCGCCATCGACGGCTGAAGAATAGGGACGGAGGTGGTTATCTGGAATCAATCACCTCCGTCCCCTTCCTTTTCATGAACGTTGCCGACGAACGGCCTGCGTATCGTCGCCGTCGCGGCTATACTGCGTGTGCGTTCTCTGCGGTACTCGACGGCATGTGCAAACATTCGCCTTGTCCCTTAAGAACGACACCGGGAGCGCGACGGCGCCGGGAGTGCATGTCCGCCTTGCAGCGGGAAGCCCGATGGTTCCCCAGCGTTCCCACTTGAGCCCCCGGGTTCAAGGTCGTTTCGCATGCATCGACATTGCGGAGAATGCAATATTCCACAAGGGCGGCGTCTTCGGATGCCGCCCTTGTCTTTTCCAGCTCCCGGCACGGCACAATGGCGCGGTTCCCGCCAGACGAGCCCGACGATGACCGATCCGCGCCAGCCGTTGCGCGCCCAACTGCGGCAACGCCGCCGAGAGCTGCCGGCCGCCGCACGCATCGAGGCCGCCGACCAGCTCGCCACTCGCCTGCTTGCGCTTCCCTTCCTTCCGGGCAAGGGCCATGTCGCCGGTTACTGGGCGATGGATGGCGAAATCGCCCTGCACCGCTGGCAGCTGAGCCTGCCCCAGGACCTCGTCTATTGTCTGCCGGTGCTGCACGGGCAGGTGCTGCGCTTCGCACCGTGGCGCCCCGGGCAACCCCTGCGGCAGAACCGTTTCGGCATTCCCGAACCGGACATGGACATCGCCGACACCCTGGCCGCCGAGCAGATGGCGCTGGTGGTCACGCCCCTGGTCGGCTTCGATGACAATGGCGGCCGCCTTGGCATGGGAGGCGGCTGGTATGATCGCAGCTTCGCGTTCCGGCGCGACCGCCCGGCTCCGCCGTGGCTGGTCGGCGCGGCTTTCGCCGTGCAGCAGGTTCCCGCATTGCCGATCGCCTCCTGGGATGTATCGGTGGATGCGATCTGCACCGACGCCAGCACCATCTTTCCTTCCCGTGTGACCGCATGACCGCCCGCAAGCGCTACTGGCTGATGAAGTCCGAACCGGACGCCTTTTCCATCGACGACCTGGCCCGCGTCGGCACCGAGCCCTGGAATGGCGTGCGCAACTACCAGGCGCGCAACTTCATGCGCGATGGCATGCGGGGTGGCGACGGCATCCTGTTCTACCACTCCAACACCAAGGTGCCCGGCATCGTCGGCCTGGCCACGGTGGCCAGTGCGGCCTACCCGGACGACACCCAGTTCGACCCGAAATCGGATTACCACGATCCCAGAAGCACCCGCGAGCAACCGCGCTGGATGCTGGTGGACGTGGCCTTCGAGCGCAAGCTGCGGCAGATCATCCCGCTGGACGAAATCAAGCTGCATGCCGATGCGCTGGGCGAAGGCTTTCCGCTGGTCGCGCGCGGCAACCGCCTTTCCGTATTCCCGGTGACCGCATCGCAGTGGACACTGCTGCTGTCGCTGGAAAAGAAATCCTGATCCCTGCCGAGACTCCCGGAATGTCCGAAACCAAGCGCCTGGCCGCCGAAAAAGCCATCGAATACGTCGAGGACGGCATGATCGTCGGCGTCGGCACCGGCTCCACCGTCGCCTATTTCATCGATGCCCTGGCCCGTATCCAGCATCGCATCAAGGGCGCGGTGTCCAGCTCCGAACAGAGCACCGCGCGGCTGAAGCAGCACGGCATCGAGGTGATGGAACTGAACCACACCGGCAGCCTGTCGCTGTACGTGGACGGCGCCGATGAGTGCGATCCGCGCAAATGCCTGATCAAGGGCGGCGGCGCCGCACTGACCCGCGAAAAGATCATTGCCGAGGCCAGCGAGCGTTTCGTCTGCATCGTCGATCCCAGCAAGCAGGTCCCGGTGTTGGGCCGCTTTCCGCTGCCGGTGGAGGTCATTCCGATGGCGCGCAGCCTGGTCGCGCGGCAGATCCGCGACATCACTGGCGGCCAGCCGAGCTGGCGCGAGGGCGTGGTGACCGACAACGGCAACCAGATCCTGGACATCCACAACCTTCAGATCACCGATCCCGTAGCGCTTGAGCAGACGCTCAACCAGCTGCCTGGCGTTGTCTGCGTCGGCCTGTTCGCACGCCGGCCCGCCGACGTGGTGATCGTCGGCGGCGAGCCGCCGGTAGTACTCTGAATTTCCATCATCACCGGCACCGCCGCTGCATGCCCGAGGGGGGCAACCCATGTCCATACGTTTCCTGATCCTGCTGCCGCTGCTGGCGCTTGCCGGCTGCGCCACCGGTGCCGCCCAGCACTGGGTGGAACTGGATGGCACCCGATACCAGGTAGAACTGGCGCAGAACGACGAAACGCGCGCACGCGGCCTGATGTTCCGTGACTCCATGCCTGAAGATCACGGCATGCTGTTCATCCACGACCGCGAAGAACAGCAGGCGTACTGGATGAAGAACACGAAGATCGGCCTGGACATCCTGTACTTTGACGCTGCCCGCCGGCTGGTAAGCCAGCAGCGCGACGTACCGCCGTGCTCGGCCGGCAACATGTGCCCGCCCTATCCAAGCAGCGGACCGGCACGTTACGTGCTGGAACTCAATGCCGGCCAGGCCGAGAAGATCAATCTGAAGGATGGCACCGAACTCAGATTCGGTCCGGGCATTCCCACCGAATGAGGCACGCCGCGCGCCCCGGCCCCGACCGGGCATCGGGCGCGCGGCAGGCTTGAATCCTCGCTGTTTTGCCGCCAGTCTGTAGCCATGCAGGACGCGATGACACTACCTGATTGGGAAACCCTGGCGGAGCTGGACGACGCATCGCTGCCGTTGCTGCCGACCGCGCTGCTCATCGCCCGCGACGAGTATCCCGGACTTGACCCTTCGCATTGCGATGCGCAGGTGCAGGCACACGTGGAGCACCTGCGCGCGGAAGTAGACACCATCCCGATGGCGCCGCTGAAAATGGCCGCCATCAACCGCCACCTGTTCGACGAGCTTGGCTACAGCGGCGACCACGACGAGTATTACGACCCGCGCAACAGCTATCTCAACGAAGTCCTTGAACGTCGCCTCGGCAATCCGATTTCGCTGGCGCTGGTGCAGATGGAAGTCGCGCACCGGCTGGGCATTCCGCTCGACGGCGTGTCCTTTCCCGGCCATTTCCTCGTTCGCCTGCCGATGGATGAAGGCGTGCTGGTGATGGATCCCTTCAACGGAGGACGTCCACTTGGCGTGGAGGAACTGCGCGAGCGCGCTGCACCGCACCTGGGCGGCCATGTACCGGACGACCAGGTGCTGGCACAGATCCTGGACCCGGCACCGAGCCGTGCGATCCTGATGCGCATGCTGCGCAACCTTTACGGCGTATACGCGGAAAACCGCCAATGGGACCGCGCCGCACGCAGCGCCGACCGCCTGCTGAAGCTCGCCCCGCACGATGATGATGCGCTGCGCGATCGCGGCGTCGCCTACCTGAAGCTGGATTACCTGCCAGGCGCACGCCAGGATCTGGGCCGCTACGTGCAGCGCAATCCCGCTGCTGACGATGCTCAGCTGCTGCGCGACAAGCTGGTCGAACTGGGCGGGCCGCGGGTACGCCTGCATTGAACCGGGCGGCTTGGCCGTCCCGCATCTTCCTGCAGGGCGGCCGGCGCAGGCGGGTTCAGCCGACCTCGATCATTTCGAAATCGTCCTTGCCGACGCCGCACTCCGGGCAGAACCATGTATCCGGTATGTCTTCCCAACGCGCTCCCGGCGCGATGCCCTCCTCGGGCAGGCCATCGACCTCATGGTAGACAAACCCGCATACCACGCACATCCAGGTGCGGAAGGTGGTGGTGTCCGTGTCGCTCATCGGATAATGCCTGTCCTGTGATTCCCTGCGGCCATTGTTTCATCGCGGCCGCGCAACCGGTAGCCAAGCATGACCCCGACCCGTTCCGCACCGCGCGGCATCTACCTGATCACCCCCGATGAAAGCGACACCGCACGCCTGCTGTCGCGCGTACAGCCGCTGCTGGCGACCGGCGCCTGCTGGCTGCAGTACCGCAACAAAACTGCCGGCGACGCGCTTCGTCGCGAGCAGGCCGTGGCCCTGCAGGCACTGTGCGAAGCCCATCAGGTACCACTGATCATCAACGATGATGCGGCACTGGCTCATGCCGTCGGCGCTGCGGGCGTTCACCTTGGCGAAGACGACGGCGCCATCGCCGCGGCACGCACCCTGCTCGGTCCGGATGCCATCATCGGCGCTTCCTGCTACGACGAACTGCCCCGGGCGACGCGGGCCGTGGCCGCCGGCGCCAGCTACGTGGCCTTCGGCGCCTTCTTTGCCAGCCGCAGCAAGGCCACCACCCGCCGGGCAAATGTCGATCTGCTGCGACAGAGCGCCGCACTGGGCGTGCCACGGGTGGCCATCGGCGGGCTGACCCCGGACAATGTGGCCCCTGTCATCGCCGCCGGCGCCGATCTCGTCGCCGTCATCAGCAGCGTATTCGAGGCTCCCGATCCGGTCGCCACCCTGCGCACCTATCTCGCCTGTTTCCAGGAGCCATCCAGATGAACCACGACCAATCCCATGCCCTGTTCAACCGCGCCCAGGCGCTGCTGCCTGGGGGGGTCAACTCGCCGGTGCGCGCGTTCAAGTCGGTCGGCGGCGAACCGTTCTTCGTCGAGCGCGCCGATGGCGCGTATCTGTACGACGTCGATGGCAACCGCTACATCGACTATGTCGGTTCTTGGGGCCCGATGATCGTCGGCCACAACCACCCGGCGGTGCGCCAGGCCGTCAAGCAGGCAGCCGACAATGGCCTGTCCTTCGGCGCCCCCTGCGCTGCCGAGGTCACCATGGCCGAAACGCTCACCCGCCTGGTGCCGTCATGCGAAATGGTGCGGATGGTCAATTCGGGCACCGAAGCCACGCTGTCGGCCATCCGGCTGGCGCGCGGCGCCACCGGCCGCACCCGCATCGTCAAGTTCGAAGGCTGCTACCACGGCCACGGCGACTCCTTCCTGGTGAAGGCCGGCAGCGGCATGCTGACCCTCGGCGTGCCGACCTCGCCGGGCGTTCCCGCCGGCCTGAGCGAACTCACGCTCACCCTGCCCTACAATGATTTCGAAGCAGCCACCGCACTGTTCGAAGCGCAGGGCGAACACATCGCCGGTCTGATCATCGAACCGGTGGTAGGCAACGCCAACTGCATCCCGCCGCGCGACGGCTACCTGCAGCACCTGCGCGCACTGTGCACGCGCTTCGGCACAGTGCTGATCTTCGATGAGGTGATGACCGGCTTCCGCGTCGCGCTGGGCGGCGCGCAGGTGCATTACGGGGTCACCCCGGACCTGACCACCTTCGGCAAGATCATCGGCGGTGGCATGCCGGTGGGTGCCTACGGCGGCCGGCGCGAGCTGATGCAGCAGATATCCCCGGCCGGCCCGATCTACCAGGCGGGCACGCTGAGCGGCAACCCGGTGGCGATGGCGGCGGGCCTGGCGATGCTGGAACTGGTATCGCAACCGGGCTTCCACGCCGACCTGTCCGCGCGCGCCGCACGGCTGTGCGCAGGCCTTGAAGCCGCTGCGGCCGATGCCGGCGTTGCCGTCACCACCACGCAGGCAGGGGCGATGTTCGGCCTGTTCTTCACCGACCAGAAAGTGGAAACCTACGCACAGGCCACGGCGTGCGACATTTCCGCATTCAACCGCTTCTTCCACGCGATGCTGGAGCAGGGCGTATTCCTGGCCCCATCCGCCTATGAAGCCGGCTTCCTCTCCAGCGCCCACGACGATGCAGTGATCGACGCCACCCTCGCCGCCGCCCGCATCGCCTTCCGCGCCTGACCCCGAAAAGAAGGGGGACGGAGGGGGTTAATTGAAATTAACCCCCTCCGTCCCCTTTTTTCTGTCAGCCGAAGATGAGCTTGCCTTTCATCATCGCGAAATGGCCGGGGAACGAGCAGAAGAACGTGTAGTCTCCGCCCTTGCGCAGAATGCTGGTCGAAAAGCGCACGCTGGTGCTCTGGCCACCACCGATCACCTTCGTATGCGCCAGCACGCGCGCGTCATTGCTGGGCAGGTAGCTGCCGGTCAGCGTGCCGCGCATGCCGGCCAGTGCCACCGGCTGGTAGTCCGCGGTGCGGGTCAGCACCCAGTTGTGGCCCATCGCCGTCGCGGCCAGCGTGCCGGTATGGCGCAGCGTCAGGCTGACTTCGCTGCAATCGCCGGCCACCTTGATCTCCTTGCTGCTGAAGGTCATCTGGTCGGTACTGTCGATGCTCACCGCACACATCCGCGCCATTGCCGTCGTCGCCGCCAGGACCGCCAGCAGCCCCGCCGCCCATGCCCATCTGCTGTCCATCATCCACTCCATGTTGCGCATGCATGCATTGTAGGAACCCATGCACCGGCATGGCTGCGACCGGCTGTCGCACCATCGCGCGACAATGCGGCATGCTGGAGGCGTGAACCTACGCATCGATCTTCTGCTGCTGGACGTGGATGGCGTGCTGCTGGACTACCAGCGCGCGCTCCGCGTGCGTCACCTGGCCGACGCGCTGCAGGTTCCGGCCCAGCGCGTGGGGCAGGTGCTGTTCGAAAGTGGGCTGGAGTCCGCGTACGACCGGGGCGCAGTGGCTACCGATACCTACCTGCGACGGCTCGGCGCCGGGCTGCAGACGGCGATGGACGTGGACGAGATGCTATGGATCACAGCACGGCTGGTGGCCTCGCGGCCGCGGATGGATGTCGTGCAGCGGATGCTCGCGCTGCCCTCGTCGTTGCCGTTGGCAGTGCTGACAAACAATGGTCCGTTGATGAAGCGCGTACTGCCGCGTGCGCTGCCGCTGTTGCACCCGCGGCTGGAAGGGCGCGTGCTGTGCAGCGGCATGCTCGGTGGTCGCAAGCCGGAGCCAGGCGTGTTCCTGCATGCGCTGCATCAGCTGAAGGCGGAGCCATCGCGCACGCTGTTCGTCGATGACCTTTTCGTCAATGTGCGCGGTGCACGCAAGGCAGGGTTGCATGCGGAAACCGTGCGCGATGGGCGTTCGCTGGGCCGCGTGTTGAAACGGTATGGATTGGCGTAGAGCCAGGCTCTGCCCGGCTGCGCTGAACCCTTGCGGCGTCAGCGGCGCGCGGCGATGTACGCTGCAACCGCTGCCCGCAGGCGCTTGAGACCTTCAGCCACTTCATCGTCGGTGATGTTCAACGAAGGAACGAAGCGCAGCACGTCCGGCCCGGCCTGCAGGACCAGCAGGCCGTGATCGGCGGCATGGTCGAGAATGGCACCCGCCTGGCCGGCGTGCCCGGCCGACAGCACCGCACCGAGCATCAGGCCTCGCCCGCGCACCGTGCCGAACACATTGAACTCGGCGTTGATGCCTGCGAAACCCTCACGCAGCGCCTGCGACTGCCGGGTCACGTTTGCCGCGATCGCGTCGGAGGCCAGCTTGCGCAGCGCTACGCGTGCCACCGCCGCGGCCAGCGGATTGCCGCCAAAGGTCGTGCCATGCGCACCGAACTGCATGGTCTCGGCCACCTTCGGGCCAGCCAGCATCGCACCGATCGGGAACCCGCCACCCAGCGCCTTGGCCAAGGTCACCATGTCCGGCACCACGTCGTCCTGCCAGTGCGCAAACAGCGTGCCGGTGCGGCCCATGCCAGCCTGGATCTCATCCAGCACCAGCAGTGCGCCGTGGCGGTCGCAGAGTTCGCGCACGCGCTTGAGGAACCCGGCCTTGGCCGGCATCACCCCGCCCTCGCCCTGCACCGGTTCCAGCATCACGGCCGCCACATCGCCAGCGGCCATCGCCGCTTCCAGCTGCACCTCGTCGTTGAAATCGACGTAGCGGAAACCAGATGGCAGCGGCTCGTAGCCTTCCTGGTATTTTGGCTGCGCGGTGGCGGTCACCGCCGCCAGCGTGCGGCCATGGAAGCTGCCGCGGAAGGTGACGATCACCCGCTGGTGCGGCGGACGCCCCTGCGACGATGCCCACTTGCGCACCATCTTGATCGCCACTTCGTTGGCCTCAGCGCCGGAATTGCACAGGAACACGCGTTCGGCGAAACGGCTGGCCTTCACCAGTTCCTCGGCCAGGTGCAGCGGCGGCGCGCTGTAGAACACGTTGCTGGTATGCCAGAGCTTGCCAGCCTGTTCCACCAGCGCGGCAGTCAGGTCCGGATCGTTGTGGCCCAGGCCGCACACCGCGATACCGGCAGCCAGGTCGATGAACTCGCGCCCCTGCGAATCCCATACCCGCGCGCCCTGGCCGCGTTCAAGCACCACCTGGCGCGGGCGGTAGACCGGCAGGTAGTAGTGCGACAGGGAGATCAACGGATCGGTAGCGGCGTTCATGGCAGTGGATCGGGTTCAGGAACCCCCATTCTCGCCCCCAAGCCCCTGGGGCACAATGCGCGGATGCGCCCGTTTTCCGCCCCCCAGTTGAATCCCGCCACCGTATCCGGCTGGCGCCGTACCTGGTTCGACATCATCTACCGCCATGACACCGGGCCATCCCGCAACTTCGACCTGATCCTGGTGGTGGCGATCATCGCCAGCATCCTGGTGGTGATGATCGACAGCGTGCAGCACCTGCACGTGGCGTGGTCGGACGGGCTGCATGTCATGGAGTGGGGCTTCACCCTTCTGTTCACCCTGGAGTACCTGCTGCGGCTGGCGGTGGTGAAGCGCCCGCTGCGCTACGCGCTCAGCATCTGGGGCATCATCGACCTGCTGTCGATCCTGCCGGCCTACCTCTCGTTGTTCATCCCCGGCGCGCAGAGCCTGCTGGTGGTGCGGGCGCTTCGCATGCTGCGGGTGTTCCGCATCCTCAAGCTGACGCGCTACATCGAGGAAAGCGGCATCCTGCTGCAATCGCTGTGGCGCAGCCGGCGCAAGATCCTGCTGTTCCTGTTCACCGTCATCACCATCACCATCATCGCCGGCACCCTGATGTACATCATCGAGGGGCCGGCGCATGGCTTCAACAACATCCCGGCCAGCATGTACTGGGCCGTGGTGACCATGGCCACGGTCGGTTTCGGCGACATCGTGCCGCAGACCGTGCTGGGCCGCTTCGTCACCTCGGTGCTGATCCTGATCGGCTACAGCATCATCGCCGTGCCCACCGGCATCTATACCGCCGAACTGGCCAGCACCATGCGCGAGGCCGAGCTGGCCGCGCGCCGCGATGCACGTGGCTGCCCGCACTGCGGGCTGGAAGGCCACGAGCCCGACGCGCGTCATTGCCGCAGGTGCGGCGGTACCCTGCCGGACACCTTCAACAACTGACGCACTGCATGTCATCGCTGCTGGCAGGAATACCAGTGGGTTTCAGTCCTGCATCAACGTCGCCGGCAAGCCCTGTGGGGCCATGTCCATGTCCAGATCGTCAGGGTAGCGGTGCGAAGCATCGGTCTCGCAGCGAAACGTCCCTGTTGAGAATGATTCCAGTCGTCCTTCCTGCTCAAGGCAGTGAGCGCCGTTGGCTACTGCTTCGGAGGAGCGCGATCCCGATCAGTCAAGGAACAGGTCCGGTACCAGCGGCCGGCTGGCATCCACCGCGTAGCCGGACAGATCGCTCACGCCAGCGTCCGCCAGCACGTCATCATCCAGCAGGAAATTGCCATGGAACCCGGCCGCGCCACGTACCAGCACCGCATGTGCCGCATCGGCCACTATCTGCGGCGTGCGGCAGCCCGCCACGTCCACACCGGGAATCATGTTGATGGCATCGGTGGCGATTACCGTGCGCGGCCACAACGCGTTGACCGCCACGCCACGCGGCCCGAACTCGGCTGCCAGACCGATGGTGACGAAGCTCATGCCCATCTTGGCCAGGGTGTAACCGGTATGTGGCGCCCACCATTTTGGATCCAGGCTCGGCGGCGGGGCCAGCGACAGGATATGCGCATTGGGCGCTTCCAGCAGGTACGGCAGGCAGGCCTGCGCGCACAGAAAGCTGCCCCGCGCGTTCACCTGCTGCATGAGGTCGAAGCGCTTCATCGGCGTGTCCAGGGTGCCGCGCAGCCAGATCGCACTGGCGTTGTTGACCAGGATATCGATGCCACCGAACGCATCCACGGTAGCAGCGACGGCCGCCTGCACCTGGTCCTCTTCACGGATGTCGCACTTCAGCGCCAGTGCCTGCCCACCGGCCACGGTCACCGCCTCGGCGGCGCTGTGGATGGTGCCCGGCAGCTTCGGATTGGCCACCGACGATTTGGCGGCAATGGCGATGTTGGCACCATCGCGCGCCGCGCGCAGGGCAATGGCCAGGCCGATGCCACGCGAGGCGCCAGTGATGAACAGAGTCTTTCCCTGCAGGTTCGCCATGACGCTCCTCCTCCCCGGCCAGTGATGCCTTGGCGACATTATGCCCCTGCGCACGCGGCGTTAACCGCGGTTACCGATACTTCAAGCACTACTTCATGCACTGCCCACCCCATGAGGAGGCCCACATGATCCGTCCGATTCCATCGCAATCGCGCCTGCTGGCTGCAATGGCATGCACTGCGCTGCTGGTGGCATGCCGTCAGGATCCCACGCCGGAACCTGCAGACGCCGCGGCCCCCGCGCAGGATGCTGCCGCGGCGCCGGCGTCGGCGGAGGATGCCGCCACCACGGCGCTGGCATGGGGCGCGTCGGTGGCGTGGGAAGGCGATCTCGACGCCTGCCGGCAAGGAGCGGAGGCGGCAACCCGCGAATGCCTGCTCGATGCGATGCGTTCCGGTGGCGCCAGCGCGGATGCGATGACCGCCGCCAGCCAGCTTTCCAGCGCCGGTGAGCTGGCCTATGTATCGGCATGGCATGAGCAGGAGGGCATCGGCGTGGCCACGGTGACCTGGCCGTTCCGTGCCAATACCAACCAGGGCACGCGGCTGATCGACGCCAAGGGCCAGCGCATCGATGTGGATGCCGACCCATTGGCTGGCGACGCTGCCGCCGATGCCACGGTACAGGCGCTGGCCGCGGCGCATCCCGGCGCAGCGGCGTTCCCACCGGCGCAGGCTGCCGGTACGTCGCCGCTGGAAGGCGGTGGCATAAGCGTGCTGTATCGCACGCCGTTGCGTGAATGCCATGCCTGCGCGGATGTGGCGCAGGTGCAGAGGGCCTACGATTTCGACGCCCAGCGCAACTTCATGGGGTCGCGGGTGGTGCCGTAGGAGGCCGCAGCAACGGTTGCCTGTCGGCCAGGCTGCGTTTCAGGGCTTCGGTCCCTGCCCTTCGTTGTCTTCCCAGTGCAGGATGCGCCGGGTGACGAAGCGGTAGACTGGCTTTCCGGTGGCAAACCACAGCTCGCGCACCCACGAGGTGCGCTTGAGCACACGCCGTTCCACCGGCGTCAGGTGGGCACGGCAGTACGTGCGCTTGTGTTTCAGCAGATGGCGCAGGTCTTCGCGCGCCAGCAGGCGCATCCAGCGCGAGCGCGGGTTGCCGATCACCGCCAGCTGGAAATCGATCAGCGCCGGACGTCCGTCTTCGGTCACCAGCCAGTTGGCTTCCTTGGCCAGGTCATTGTGGGCGACGCCGCGACGATGGAGTTGCTGCAGCAGCCGCCGCGCCGCGCGGAACCAGGCGATGTCGCCGTGCGGGGGGCGCTGGTACATGGCCTCACCGGCCATGAAACTGCGATCCAGCCAACGGCCGTCCCATGCCAGCAGTCGTGGTACGTCGTCCATGCCCTGCAGATGACGCAAGGCGCGCGCTTCACGTCGCGCCAGCCACCCCGCCGGTACGCGCAGCCACCAGGGCGTAGCGCCAAGATCACGGCGAACGAAGCGCTGCGAGCCCTCCTCCACCAGCAGGATGCGTCCGAAGCTGTCTGATTTGAGCGCCGTGTGCGCCGGAAGCCGTGGAATTGCCATGCCGCATTCTAGGCGATCGGCCGGGCGGCATCGGCAAGCAGCCGGCAGTCACCTGTGCGCCCCTATAATCCGCCGATGGACTCTTCATGGATCGACGCCACCCTCGCGTGGATTAGCGCTCATCCCGTGCTTGCCGGCGCGGTCATCTTCCTCATCGCCTTCTGCGATGCGGTGATCATCCTCGGGGCGATCGTACCGGCGCTTCCGCTGCTGTTCGCGGTCGGCGTGTTCATCGGGCTGGGCCAGATCTCCGGCCCGTATGCGGTGGCATGCGCGGCGATCGGCGCATTCGCCGGCGATGGCATCAGCTACTGGGTCGGGCGCCGCTGGGGCGATCGCCTGCGGGGCGTGTGGCCCTTCAGCCGCTATCCGCAGTTGCTGGACCGGGGTGAAACCCTGTTCCGCCGCAATGCGTTCAAGAGCATCCTGATCGCCCGCTATGTCGGTGCGGTGCGTCCTTTCGTGCCCGCCATCGCCGGCATGCTGAAGATGCCGGCCAGTCGCTATATGCAGGCCAGCGGCATCGCCAGCCTGTCCTGGGCGGTACTGTTCCTGTTGCCGGGCTGGGTACTGGGCGAGGCGTATGACGCGGTCGCTGCGGTTGCCGGTCGGCTGGTGGTGGTGCTCGGCCTGCTCGGCGTGATCCTCGGCCTGGTGTGGGCTGTGGTGCTTTACGGCTACCGCTGGTCCGCATCGCGCATGGACAGCTGGCTCGCGCGGCTGCTGGCCTGGTCGCAGCGCCACCCCACGCTGGGCCGCTATTCGGTATCGGTATTCGATCCGCAACGTCGCGAATCGGTGCCGCTGGCCATGCTGGCCCTGATGCTGCTCATGCTGGGCTGGGGCGGCTTCGCGCTGCTGATGGTGGTGGTGGCACACGGCGAGCCGCTCAGCGTGGACCTGGCCGTACACCAGGCGATGCTGGCCCTGCGCAATCCGCTGGCCGACCATCCGTTGGCCGCCGTGGCATCGCTGGGCGCCTGGCAGGTGCTGCTGCCCGCCACCGCTGCCGGCATGGGGTACCTGTTGTGGCGCCGCCGCTGGATGGCCGCTGCGCACTGGCTGGCCGCGCTCGCGTTCGGTCTGGCGCTGACGCTGCTGCTGGGCGCTACGGTGGACGTGGTACGGCCGCCGGATGCCAGCAGCGGCTTCGGCTTCCCGTCGGTGTCGGTCACCATGGCCACCATCACCTTCGGTTTCTTCGCCGTACTCGTCGCCCGCGAACTTCCGGGCCGCACGCGGGTGTGGCCGTACCTGGTCTCGGGCATCGTGGTCAGCCTGATCGGCTTCGCGCGCATCTATCTGGGCGCGCACTGGCTGAGCGATGTCATCGGCGGCATGCTGTTCGGGACGTTCTGGCTGCTGGTGCTGGGCATCGCCTACCGCCGCCGGTTCAATCGTTCCTTCTGGGTCAAGCCGGTGGCGTGGCTGTTCTACGGCACGTTCGCGGTGGCTGCGGTCTGGTATGCGCCGCGCAACATTCCCCACAAACTGGAACGTTTCGAGCCGCGCCCGGCCGCATTGCTCACGCTGCAGGCCACGCAATGGTGGCAGCAGGGCTGGCAGGAACTTCCTTCCCGCCGCAACGAATTCGACGATGACCAGCGCTGGCCGCTGGATGTGCAGGTTGCCGGTCCGCTGGCACCCCTGCAGGCGCAGCTGGAAGCGCGCGGCTGGCGCGTGCAGGAACAGGCCGGCTGGGAACAGGCGTTGCTGATGCTGGACCAGGGCACCGGGCCGCAGGAACTGCCCGTCATGCCGGCCACGCTGGAAACCCGGGTGGAAACGTTGCTGATGGTGCGCGATGGCGAGCATGCCAACGAACGCCACGTGCTGCGCCTGTGGCCGGCCGGTGCGGTACTGCAGCCAGGCGACCAGCCACTGTGGCTGGGCAGCGCGCAGACACTGCGCTTCACCCGCCACTTCAGCTGGATCGGCATGTGGCATCCGCTGCGCGGCGTCGACCCGGCGATGGCAGCGGTGAAGCAGTCCATCGATGGCCTGCCGATGCAGCAGAAGGTGCACCCGGCGACCGGCCTGCCGGTACTGATGCTGCGAACCGACCTGTAAGCGCCGACGGCAGGCCGCACCCGGCCTGCCTTGGGCGATATCAGGGTATCCAGCCCAGCAGCCGCTGCAGGCGTTCATGGGGATCATCGAGCTGCAGCAGCTGCAGGCGCTGGCCTTCCTGCAGCGGCAGCAGCTGCGCCAGTTGCCAGCCGACCCACGCGGCCTGGTCCAGCAGCATCGGCGATGCCGGCGCATAGGCCTCGCCGGCCTGTTCGATGATGTGCGCCAGCAGCGTTCCCAGCAACGCATGCTGCGGACGCAGCTCATCATCGCTGTCCTCTTCGCACCAGGTGACATCGCCGACCACCAGGCCGCTGTCGCGCACGCGGGTATGGTGCACATGGAAACGCCGCGCGCCGCGCAGCCGGAGCTGCAGCACGCCATCGCCGCCCATGTCGAAATCCTCCACCCGCGCCTCCACGCCGAACGCGGCCGGCACGGCAGGCGCACCCACCTCTTCGCCCTGCAGTATCAGGCAGACGCCGAAACCGGTACCGTCACGACTGGCGTCGCGCAGCATGTCCAGGTAACGGCGCTCGAACACCCGCAGGCCGATCGCCGCGCCGGGCAGCAGCGCGGTGTGGAGGGGAAACAATGGCAGCGTCGAAACGTCGGTCATGGCGGTGCGGGCTGGCCGCAGGCGGAAACATGTCGCCACGGATGTTACCGCAGTGGGCCACGACGCGGCCGTGGCCAGCACGCCGCCCCTGCTGTACTCAGAAGCTGTACTTGACGTGCGTGTGCAGGCGATCCATGTCACCGCTGCGTCCGTTTTCCAGCCGCCGTTGCGCATGGCTCAGCTCGGCACCGACATCCAGCCTGGGAAAAGGTGAATAGATCAGGTTGACACGCCATGATTCCGCACGTTCGGTCACCGCCTCGCCCGTCCAGCGTGCATCGTTGTCCAGCCACGCGCCGGAATAGACAAGATTGCCGCGCAGCTTCGGCGTGAAGGCATGCCGCCATGCCATGAAGCCGCCATGGCCATCCTGCGCATGAAGCCCGCCATCTTCATCCAGCACGCTGTCCGCACCCAGCGCGAAGCCCAGGTAACGACCGATGCCGCGGCCGCCGCTGACCATGTAACGCAGGTCGTCACGATCGCCGATGTTGAAACGACCGGAAACGCTGGCTGCGATACCCGAGTCGGTCTGGCCCTGCTGGCGCAGCTGCCGTACCATGCCGGCCGCCGTGAAATGACCCCACGTTCCGCGCTTTGTCCAGCGCGCCGTGACGTCGGGAACCGTGTCGTCGGCGCTGTTGAGGCGCGCGCCATTGCCCTGGTAAGCAGCAACCGTGGTCTGGGGATTTTCCAGCGACACCGACCAGGCACCGCGCGTGTACCGCAGCTGCGCCTGCCGCGAAAACACGGTGCCTTCCGAAGGCCCGGTGAAATCCACCGTATCCGGCAGGGCCGCCACGTCCTGGAAGTTGGACCAGGTCTGGCCGGCGAGCCAATGGTTCCAGCTCACGTAAGCCTGGCGCAGCGTGAGTGCGTAGGTGTTGGTGATGACCTCGTTGCCAGCGAACGCGTTGCTGCCGCCGCCGTACATGTCCGCCTCGATATAGGCCTTGAGCGTGTCGCCGTCTTCGGTGACGGTATCGGCGCCCAGCCAGAACCGCGAGAACTGCGCATGCACATCGCTGAAACTGGCGCTTCGTCCATTGCCGTCTGCGGCCACCGGGGTAGCCCCGGGGAAGTAGAACAGGCGACCAGCCGATCCATCGGCGATCATTCCGTCACTGGCATGGGTGGTCATCGCATCCAGCTTGATGAAGCCACCAAAGGAGAAGCGGGTTCCTGCCATGGCGCCCGGCAGGGTCACCGACGTGGGCGCGGCAGCGACCGGCGCCGGCCTGGTGGCATCCTGTCCCTTCTTCGCTGCGCCGTCCCTCCCGGCGACATCGGCAGCAGCCGTCTCGCGTTGCTGGTAGGCCCGCAGCTGATCGCGCATCTGCTGCATCTCCACCTCCAGCCCGGCCAGGCGCGCCTCAAGCGTTGCTGCATCGGTGACCTGTGCCAACGCGGTGCACGGCATCGCCGCCAACAGCAACCACAGCGGCGCATGCACCGCCGTCTTTCCCATCATCCTGCTCATTGTTCCCCTCCCAGGGCATGGCGAAGCCAGCGCGGCCTGCCTGCAGGCCACGTGGCGTTGTCGAAACCGTCTTTCTGGTGCGGCGCTCAGTCCAGCCGCATGGATACCGTGCCGATGCCATCTCCGCGCACCAGCACGTTGTCGCCAGCCTGCACGGCGACAGCCGCAGTGATCGCGCCGGACAGCACCACGCTGCCCGCCGGCAATGACTCGCCCTGGGCAGCCAGCATATCCACCAGCATCGCCACAGCGATGGCGGGGTGGCCCAGCACGGCAGCACCAGCGCCCACTTCCACCACCGCCCCGTTCTTCTCCATGACCATTCCCAGCGTGGGCAGATCAAGCGTCGCCGGATCGGTGGGGCGCGATCCCAGGACGTAACGGGACGCCGAGGTGTTGTCGGCGATGACGCTCGGAAGATCGAAACGGAAATTCTCGTAACGCGAATCGATCAGCTCGATGGCGGGTACGACGTAGCCGGTAGCAGCCAGTACCTGTTCCACCGTGCATCCGGGCCCTTGCAGCGTATCGCGCATCACGAAGGCGATTTCCGCTTCAACCTTCGGGTGGATCAGCGCCGCCGTGTCGACCCGTCCACCATCATCCACGGCATTGTCGCTGCCCAGGAAGCCGTGGATCGCGGTTTCCACGCCCATCTGCTGCATCTTCGCACGCGAGGTCAGGCCCATCTTGCGGCCGACGATGCGGATGCCTTCGGCCTGCTTCAGCTGCGCAAGGCGGGCCTGTATGCGGTAGGCGTCGTCGACATCCAGTTGCGGATGATCCACGGTGAGCCGTTGCACTTCCCGACGGTCGCGTTCGGCGGCCAGCAGCAGCGCGGCGCACTGCTCGACCAGGATATCGTCAAGGCTCATACGGTCTCCTCCATCGCAGCGACGTCGCGTTGACGCAGCATGTCCAGTGCAACGTCCACGATCATGTCCTCCTGACCACCCACCATGCGGCGCTTGCCCAGCTCGACCAGGATGTCGACGGTACTGATGCCGAAGCGGCTGGACGCTGCTTCAGCGTGACGCAGGAAACTGGAGTAGACACCCGCATATCCCAGCGCCAGCGTTTCACGGTCCACACGTACGGGACGGTCCTGCAACGGCCGTACGATATCGTCGGCCGCGTCCATCAATGCATGCAGATCGCAGCCATGATTCCAGCCCATGCGTTCGGCGGCGGCGATGAACACTTCAAGCGGCGCGTTGCCGGCGCCCGCCCCCATGCCGGCAAGGCTGGCGTCGATGCGGATCGCACCGGCCTCGGCCGCGACCAGGGAGTTGGCCACACCCAGCGAAAGGTTGTGGTGTGCATGGATGCCGATCGCGGTCGTGGGCAGCAACGTCTGGCGCAGTGCGTGGACGCGTTCACGCACGTCATTCATGCCCAGCGCGCCACCGGAGTCCACCACGTAGACGCAGGAGGCGCCATAGCTTTCCATCAATTTCGCCTGTGCGGCCAAGGTGTCCGGCCCGGCCATGTGGCTCATCATCAGGAAACCCACCGCATCCATGTCCAGCGCGTTGGCGGCTTCAATATGCTGCCGTGAAATATCCGCCTCGGTACAGTGGGTGGCCACGCGGACCACACGGGCACCCGCCGAACATGCGTCCTTGAGGTCGTGCACGGTGCCGATGCCCGGCAGCAGCAGCGTGGCGATGCGGGCGCGCTCGGCCACGCTGGCGGCGGCCTCGATCCACTCCAGGTCGGAATGCGCGCCGAAACCATAATTGAATGAAGAGCCGTGCAGGCCGTCGCCGTGCGCGACCTCGATGGAGTCGACACCGGCCTGGTCCAGCGCACCGGCGATCACGCGGACCTGGTCCAGACTGTACTGGTGGCGCACCGCATGCGAGCCATCGCGCAGGGTGACGTCGGAGATGTAGAGCTTGGAAGCTGTCATTTCGGTTCCCTCATGCCGGCGTGCGAACGGACAACCGCGACTGCGCGATACGCTCGGCGGTAGCCAGCGCCGCCGAGGTCATGATGTCCAGGTTTCCGGCATAGGCCGGCAGGTAATGGGCAGCGCCTTCCACTTCGAGGAAGATCGAGGTCTTCAGTCCGCTGGTGACGCCCAGCCCCGGTATCGGCTGCGGCAGGTCCATCCGCTCGAACTGCACCTGCTGCTTCAGGCGGTAGCCGGGCACGTATGCGGACACCCGTTGCATCATGTCCTGCACCGCGGCTTCCACCGCAGCCGTATCGGCCGCCTCGGACAGCACATATACGGTGTCACGCATCAGCAGCGGCGGATCGGCCGGGTTGAGCACGATGATCGCCTTGCCGACCGCCGCACCTCCCACCTCTTCGATGGCCCGCGACGTGGTCTCGGTGAACTCATCGATGTTGGCACGGGTGCCGGGTCCGGCCGAACGACTGGCGATGGAGGCGACAATCTCCGCGTAATGCACCCTGGCCACGGATGCCACAGCCGCCACCATCGGAATGGTGGCCTGGCCGCCACAGGTCACCATGTTGACGTTGCGGGCATCCAGATGCGCATCCAGATTGACCGTCGGCACGCAGTACGGACCGATCGCCGCGGGTGTCAGGTCGATGATGCGGATGTCGTCGCGCGCCGCTCGCAGCAGGGCATCGTTATGCACATGTGCTGCGGCGGACGTGGCATCGAACACGATATCGATGTCGGCAAACAGCGGCGAAGCGATCAGCCCCTCCACACCATCGGCGATGGTGGGCACGCCGAGCCGCGCAGCGCGCGCCAGCCCGTCGGACGCAGCATCGATGCCGACCAGCACCCCCATCTGCAGGTGCTTGCCATGGCGCATTACTTTGATCATCAGATCGGTGCCGATGTTGCCGGGACCGATGATGGCTACTTTCAGGGTCATACCGCACTCCTGCGGAGAAGGAATTGGAGGGAGAAGGACGAGGTCCGTGCGCTCAGGTGAAATGGACCTCGGCGTCGCCCAGCGTGCCGATGCGGACGCGCATGTGATCTCCACGCTGCACCGGAACCAGCGGCACCAGCGCGCCGGACAGGATCACCTCACCCGCCCGCAGCGATGTGCCAAGGCGGCCCAGGGTGTTGGCAAGCCACGCCACGCAGTTGACCGGCGATCCCAATGCCGCAGCGCCGGCGCCGGTGGCGACGATCTCGCCGTTCTTCTCCACCACCATGCCCAGCGTACCCAGGTCGATCCCACGCGGCGGCACGCGCTTGTCGCCCAGCACGAACGCTGCCGCCGACGCGTTGTCGGCCACGGTATCGGTAATGCCGATGCGCCAATCGCGGATACGCGAATCCACGATCTCGAAACACGCCGATACGGCCTCGGTCGCTGCCAGGACATCGTGGTGGGTAATGCCGGGCCCATGCAGATCATGCTTGAGATGGAACGCGATCTCGCCTTCGGCACGTGGCTGCAGCAGTCCATCCAGCGACAATGTTCCGCCGTTGGCGACCTCCATGCGATCGGTCAGGAACCCGAAGTCAGGCTGGTCCACCTTGAGCATGCGCTGCACCGCCACACTGGTGGCGCCGATCTTCTTGCCCACCACGCGTTCGCCGTCAGCCAGGCGAAGTTCCAGCAGCGCGCTGGAGATCGCATAGGCATCCTCGAGACGCAGCCCTGCCACGCGTTCGCTGAGGGGCTCCAGGGGTTGCCCCTGGCGCAGCGCACGGTGCAGCTGCGCTGCATGCCCGGCGATTCCAGCGGCGTCCAGAGCGGCGTTCATGCCGCACCTCCTTCAGGCGGATCACTCTTCAACCTGTCGCCTACCGCAAACCGCTGCGGTGGCACTTCGTTGACCATCACGCGGATGGCGGTCATCGGCGCGCCAAGCTGCTCATGGGCAGCCTTGGCCACGGCACGGATGAAGGACTGGACCTTGGCATCGTCCCGGCCCTCGACCAGGGTCACCTGGATGATCGGCATATCTGTCTCCTGCAGTTGCGGTCAGGCAAGTTCCACGCCCTTGGTCTCCGGCAGGAACAGCCACACGATCAGGCCGGCAAGAGCGAAGAAGGCGGCGGTCGCGACCAGGCCACTGGCCACGCCGTACGAGTTGGCGAGGAAGCCGATAAGTGCCGGCGCGATGGCGGCGATGGCGCGTCCGCCGTTGTAGACGAAGCCCTGCGCGGTCGCCCGCACCGAGGTCGGGAACATTTCCGCGAAGGTTGGAGCGAAGCCGCTGTAGAAGCCTGTGCCGAAGTAGGCCACCACGATGCCGAAAACCATCAGCAAGGTCGGCGACTGGATCATCACGAATACCGGCACGGTCAGTGCCGAGCACAGGAAGAAGATCAGGAAGGCCTTCTTCCGCCCCAACCGGTCGGCGATGTAGCCGAAGGTAACGAAACCCAGCGCTGCTCCCACCTGCATGATGACGATCCATACCGTCGACTTCACCAGGTCCAGCCCCGGCCCACCCTCGGCCACTGGCGTGGCCAGATAGGTGGGAATCCAGGTGAACAGGCCCCAGTAGCCGCACATGGCCGCAGTGGTGAAGGCCAGACCGACCAGCGTGTTGCGGCGATGCGCGCCAAACAGCGAGGAAACGGTTTCGGCGAAACTCAGGCGCCGCGCCTGGTTGACCCATATCTCCGGTTCCTTGACATGGCGACGCACGTAGAACGCCAGCAACGCAGGCAGCAGGCCAACGGCGAATACCCAGCGCCAGCCAAATGTCGGCACCACCACGGCAGCCACAATCGCCGCCGCCGCGTAGCCGGCCGCGAACGCACTCTGGATCCATGCCAGCACCTTGCCGCGATGCTGCGCAGGCCAGGTTTCGCTGACCAGCGCCGAGCCCGCCGACCACTCACCACCGACGCCCAGGCCGACGATCACCCGGAAGAGCAGCAACTGACCCAGCGTGTCGGAAAGACCACACAGCGCGGTGCCTATCGAGTAGCACACGATGCTGAGAATCATGGATTTCGCGCGTCCCAGGCGGTCGGCCAGGAATCCGAACACCAGCCCGCCGCCAGCGGTGGCCAGCAGCGTGGCGGACATCACCATGCCAGCCGCGGACTTGTCGAAACCCAGGTCGGCACTGACGTGCTTGATGACCATCGCGAACAGCATCAGATCCATGATGTCCAGCGCCCAGCCGAGATAGGCCGAGCGGAACGTGCCCCATTGCTGTGCGCTTGCGCCCTGCCACCAGCGCGTGCCGCTCTGCGGCCCTGCCTGACTGCCTGCCATGCTTCCCCCTCCGGAATCTGTGGCGTGGATGACCATGTATCGCAATTCGATACGAGCGTCTCAATATACACACTAATTTCAAAAATAAAACATTTATTTCCGAACTGTATCGTTGTACGATACGACAACATCACAAGAGGTCGACTTCCATGTCCATGCTTACCCTCCGCCTGTTCGAGGATCATCTCCCCGGTGGTTGTCCGGCCGTCTTCCTTCCCGCGATGCCGCGTGCGTTGTATGTCCGGGAGGGCGGGATCTCTGTGGAAGGCCCGCGGGAAGCACGGCATCTTGCATCCGGACAGGCGGACGTATCGCAGGAAGAGACAATGGTGTCTTGCGGGGCCGAAGACACCGTAGTGTGGCGATGGGAACTTGCTTCCAGCGATCAGCCGGAACGCACGCAATTGCCCTCAGCGCCTGCCACGCGAAGCACGCTCAAGCTGTCCGCGGACGTCGCGCTCGATCCGGGTTTCGAATGGCTGATGCGCTGCGATCGCGTGGACTTCCCGCCGGGTGGCGTCGCCCTTACCCACGTCCACCAGGGGCCGGGTATCCGCATCTGCCTGCATGGCGAGATCCGCATCGAGACACTGGGCGCCGCACATGACCATCCCGCAGGACGTGCATGGTTCGAACTCGGCCCGGCGCCGGTGCTGGCCCCCACCACGGAGAGGGAGCCGACCGCGTTCGTGCGGTGTTTCCTGTTGCCGCGCGCACTCAAGGGACGCAGCTCCATCCGCTACGTGCATCCTGCCGACGCGGCGGCTCCGAAGGTCCAGCAATACCGCGTTTTTGCCGAGCGATACATCGATCTTCCCGGAAAGCGCTGACGGTAGGCTACCCTAGCCCGCCATGCCTCCACTCTGTGGTCACCCCGGATATCCATGCCCCGACAGAAGCTGCCCTTGCCCGATGACCTCCAGGCCAGCCCCATCGCGCACGCTGCCGCGCCGCTGGCGACCGACGACGCTGACGGGCATGAGCCGGGAGGACAGGGTTCCGCGGAACAGGGCCTGCCGACGGCGATCGTCTCGCTGAAGGTGATCGAAGCGCTCGCGGCTGCCCCGGCCGGGCTGGGCGTGACCCGCCTTGGGCAACTGCTGGGCATGCCCAAGGCCCGCATCCATCGTCATCTGAGCATGCTGCGCGAGCACGGTTACGTCGACCAGGACCCCCGCAACAACCACTACCGCGTCGGTTGGCAGATGTTCCTGCTCGGACGGGCCTGCACCAGCCGCTTCGATGTCATGTCGCTGGCCAAGCCAGTGCTGGAACGCCTCCGCGATGCCGTGGGCCAGACCATCGTGATCTCCACGTACTCCGACGAAGAAGTGGTGGTGATCGACGTACTGCGCGGGACCGCGCCCGTGGAAATCAGCCTGCGGTCGGGCACCCGTTTCCAGCACAACACCGTGGCGCAGGGCAAGATCGTGCTCGCCTTTGCGCCGGAACGGGTCCGCCAGCGTTTTCTCGAGCAGCCGCTGCAATCCAGTACTCCGCGCACCATCACCGATCCGGATCGCCTGCGTTCGGAAATCGAACTGGTCCGTCGGCGTGGCTGGGCGGATGCGCCCGAGGAGTTGTACATCGGCGTCAATGCCCTGGCGGCTCCGCTGCGGCAGGTCAATGGCGAACTGTTCGGCACGGTGGCGATCATCGGATCGATCCACTATCTCCCCAGCGCGCCGGAACCGATGCATGTGCAGGCGTTGCTGGATGCCGCACGGGAAATTTCCGCGCTGATGGGCAACAGCCGCTGAGGCGCTGACGGCGCCTGCAGACGGGGCCGGCAGCCACATGTTCACCTGCGCAGGCTACGCCTGCAGCTGCGCAAGGAAGCGCCGCGGTGCCCCGTCGAACCCCCCATTGGACATGAACACCACATGGTCGCCGGCACGCGCGCGCGCCTGCAGCTGCACCAGCAACGAGTCGGTATCGGTCACGGCATGGGCCGAGCCACGCACGGCAGAGATCACACCCGACGCATCCCAGGCCAGTTCCGGCCGATGCAGGAACACCACCTCGTCCGCGTGTACCAGTGAAGGCGCCAGCGCATCCGCGTGCGCCCCCAGCCGCATCGAATTGCTGCGTGGCTCCATCGCCACCACGATGCGTGCATCACCAACCTTCGCGCGCAGGCCCTCCAGCGTTGTCGCTATCGCGGTCGGGTGATGCGCGAAATCGTCGTAGACCGTGATGCCTCCTGCCTGCCCGATCACTTCCATCCGCCGCTTCACGCTGCGGAAGCGCGCCAGGGCCGGCAGCACGGCGGCAACATCCACGCCCACCGCATGCGCCGCCGCCAGCGCGGCAAGGCCATTGAGCACGTTGTGGCGGCCCAGCAGCGGCCACGCCACATCGCCCACGCGCTGTCCGTGGTGATGTACCGCGAAAAGGCTGCCATCGGCGGCCAGCAGCTCTGCGTGCCATTCCAGGGATGCATCGAAGCCGAAGCGCTCCACCGGCGTCCAGCAACCCATCGCCAGCACCTCGGCCAGCCGCGCGTCCTCGCCGTTGACGATCAGCCGCCCGCGCGCCGGCACCGTGCGCACCAGATGGTGGAACTGGCGCTGGATGGTCGCCACGTCCGGAAAGATGTCGGCATGGTCGTATTCGAGGTTGTTGAGGATGGCGACCAGCGGGCGGTAGTGGACGAACTTGCTGCGCTTGTCGAAGAAGGCGGTGTCGTACTCATCGGCTTCGACCACGAATTCGTGGCCTTGGCCCAGCCGTGCGGACACGCCGAAATCCTCGGCCACGCCGCCGATCAGGAAGCCCGGCGAACGGCCGGCGGCTTCCAGCAGCCAGGTGAGGATGGTGGTGGTGGTGGTCTTGCCGTGGGTGCCGGCCACGGCCAGCGTGTCGCGTCCGGGCAGCACCTGCTCGCTGAGCCACTGGGCACCGGAGATGTAGCGCTGGCCGGCGTCCAGTACCGCCTCCACCGCCGGGTTGCCACGCGAAAGGGCGTTGCCCACCACCACCTGGTCCGTGCCGGCCGGTACGCTGTCGGCGCGATACCCTTGGTCCAGCCGGATGCCCAGTTGTTCCAGCTGGGTGGACATCGGCGGATAGATCGCCTGGTCACTGCCGCTGACAGCATGGCACAGCTCGCGTGCCAGCGCCGCTACGCCGCCCATGAAGGTGCCGGCGACTCCAAGGATATGTACGTTGCTCATGACCTTCATTGTCACCGATCAGCCCGCTGCGAAGACACTGCCGCAAGAGCGGGTGGGATAAGTCCTACACGTGAAATAGGGAAACCTCCCGTGCATGTAAGGAAAATCCCGATAGCAGTTAAATATGAATACGGACACAATTCGATCTGCCAGCCGCAGTTCCTACCGGTCCTACTCCCCAAGAGGCCATCCCCATGGGAGCTCACGCTGCGGAGCCCTGAGCAAGCTCGGTCGCTGGCACTTAGAGAAAAACGAAGAGGCCTGGTCCACGGACCAGGCCTCTTCGTTTGAACGGTCCCTGCGATCAACGCAGGGCAGCGGTGATGCGACCTTCCACTTCGTCCAGCCCGCCGACACCGTCGACCCGGGCCAGGGTGCCGCGACCGGCGTAGAAATGGACCACTGGCGCTGTCTGGTCGGTGTAGACCTGCAGCCGCTGGCGCACCGATTCGGGATTGTCATCGGCGCGGCCCTGCTCGGCGGCGCGCCCGGCAATGCGTTCCACCAGCGCCTCGGTCGGCACATCCAGCTGCACCACTGCATCGAGCGGTTGCCCGATTTCGGCCAGTACGCCGTCCAGCGCCTCGGCCTGGGCCAGATTGCGCGGATAGCCATCCAGGATGAAACCCTTGCCCACATCGTCCTGCTTCAGGCGCGAACGCAGCATGCCCAGCAGGATCTCATCGGACACCAGGTTGCCGGCGTCCATCACCGCCTTGGCCTGCCTGCCCAGCTCCGAGCCGGCAGCAACTTCGGCACGCAGCAGGTCACCGGTGGAAATGTGGGCAATGCCGAGCTTTTCCTTCAGGCGGGTTGCCTGCGTTCCCTTGCCCGAACCGGGCGGCCCCAACAGTACCAATCGCATCAACCTGACTCCAACATGTTGAAAATCCCAAAGATGCCGCAACCGGACGCACCGGTATCGCTGCACCGCAATACCCCCACTTTACCGCATCCGGGTAATGTCCCTGCAATGTCCTTTTCCCCGAACGGAGTCTCCATGCGCCAAGGCACCCTGCTCTATGCCCAGTCCGGCGGCGTCACCGCCGTCATCAACGCCACCGCCTCGGCGGTGATCCAGGAAGCGCGTGCGCGAGGCATCAAGGTGCTGGCCGCCCGCAACGGGATCCTCGGCGCGCTGCGCGAGGACCTGATAGACACTTCGCGCGAATCCATCGCCTCCATCCGCGCTCTGGCGCATACGCCCGGCGGCGCCTTCGGCTCGTGCCGCTACAAGCTCAAGTCGCTTGACCAGGACCGCCCCCGGTACGAACGGCTGCTGCAGGTCCTGCAGGCCCACGATGTGCGCTGGTTCCTCTACAACGGCGGCAACGACTCGGCCGACACCGCCCTCAAGGTGGCCGAACTGGCGCGGGCCCACGGGCACGACCTGACCTGCATCGGTGTGCCCAAGACCATCGACAACGACTTGGCCGTTACCGACACCTGCCCCGGCTTCGGTTCGGCCGCCAAGTACACCGCGGTGTCGGTGCGCGAGGCCGCGCTGGACGTAGCCGCGATGGCCGAGACCTCCACGCGGGTATTCATCTACGAAGCGATGGGCCGCCATGCCGGGTGGCTGGCCGCCGCGGCCGGACTGGCCGGCAGCAGCGTGGACGAAGCACCCCACCTGATCCTGCTGCCCGAGCGCGCCTACGACGAGGCCGCCTTCCTGGCCCGCGTGAAGGCGGTGGTGGAGCGGGTCGGCTACTGCGTCGTGGTCGCTTCGGAAGGCATCGCCACGGCCGATGGCCGCTTCGTGGCCGATGCCGGTGGCGGCAAGGACTCGTTCGGCCACACCCAGCTGGGCGGCGTTGCTGCCCACCTTGCGGCGCGTGTGAAGGACCAGCTGGGCTTCAAGGTGCATTGGACATTGCCCGATTATCTGCAGCGCTCTGCCCGTCACATCGCATCGAAGACGGACTGGGAGCAGGCCCAGGCGGTCGGCAAGGCAGCGGTGCGCATGGCGCTGGCCGGACAGAACGGAGTGATGCCGGTCATCGTGCGCAGCAGCGACAAGCCGTACCGCTGGAAGATCGAGGCGGCGCCGCTGGCGAAGATCGCCAATCATGAGAAGAAGATGCCTGCGGGATTCATCCGCCGCGATGGCTTCGGGATCACCGACAAGGCACGTGCCTACCTGCAGCCCTTGATCAAGGGGGAAGCGCCGCTGCCGTATGGCCCGGATGGACTGCCCAAATATGTAACCCTGAAGAACGTGGCGGTGAAGAAAAAACTCGACGCTTTCGACAGCTAGCGCCGGGAATATCCCGGCCCGGGACCGTGTAGAGCGGGGCGCAGCCCCGCTGCGCGCTGAAGCTTCAGCCGGGCAGAGCCCGGCGCCAGGTCATGGCGGTCAGCCGGCCAGAGCCCGGCTCTACCAGGGCACTCAACGGCAAGCGCCGCCTTCCATCTGCAACTGTGCTGCGAACATCGTCACCTTCGGCATGCCGCCGCTGGCCGCCTGCTTCTTCGCATCCTCCAGGTAGATGCGCGATTGCCCTTGACCGTCGCGCTCGGTGTTCGGCGCCACTGGCAACCGCCAGACCCTTACCACCGCCTGTCGCGATGGGCAGGAGGCATCCGGAACACGGATGACATCGTTGAGCTTCCAGCCCTTCTCCGCGCTGGGCTGGGCCTTGGCGAAATCCACGAAACGTGCGCGGGGTTGACACTGCTCGCTGGTACGCACCGGCGCAAAGCGGTAGGGCTGCGCCGCATCTCCGGTGTATACGCCTTCCAGCCGCGCACACGCTTCGGGAATCTGGCGCAGGGTATGCACGGCACCGACCGCCTGCGCGGCGCCGGTACCGCGTTGCAGTTCAGGCGTTTCGGCAGCCAGCGCCAGGCTGGGGGCCAGAGCGGCGAAAAACAGGAAAGGCAGGCGCATGCACGGATCTCCACGACGTTGTGACCGCACCGTCGCAGAATCCGCCTTAACCGCACGCAAAGGCTGGCACCCCCCTCCGCGTCCCCGCATACTGCGGACACCAGGGAATGCTGAACACCACCATACGTCGGGCGACAGCCAGGATCGGTACGGGTTGGTCCTCTCGCTGCAGCCCGTCGCCCCCCTCGTGGTGCGTTCACCACCGCTGGATGCCAATCATCCACTTCGGGAGGGGTCATGCTGGAACGTCATGGATTATCACTGGCGCTGCTGTGCGCCATCGTCGCGATCGTGTACGGAATCGTTTCGGCGCGCTGGATCGCGCGCCAGGCCAGCGGCAACGAGCGCATGGCCACCATCGCCGCCGCCATCCAGGAGGGAGCTCGCGCCTATCTCAACCGGCAATACCTGACCATCGGCATCGCCGGTATCGTCCTGTTCCTGCTGGTCGGCCTGTTCCTCAGCTGGTACACGGCGATCGGTTTCGCCATCGGCGCCCTCCTCTCCGGCGCTGCCGGCTACATCGGCATGAATGTATCGGTGCGCGCCAACGTGCGTACCGCCGAGGCGGCCCGCAACGGCATCAGCGCGGCCATGGACGTGGCATTCCGCGGTGGCGCGATCACCGGCATGCTGGTGGTGGGCCTGGGTCTGCTGGGTGTCGCTGGCTACTATGCCGTGCTGCTGCGCCTGGGACTGGATGTCGCCCAGGCGCTGCACGCGCTGGTGGGCCTGGCCTTCGGTTCGTCGCTGATCTCGATCTTCGCGCGTCTGGGGGGCGGCATCTTCACCAAGGGCGCGGATGTCGGTGCGGACCTGGTCGGCAAGGTGGAAGCGGGCATCCCCGAGGACGATCCGCGCAATCCTGCGGTGATCGCCGACAATGTCGGCGACAACGTCGGTGACTGCGCCGGCATGGCCGCCGACTTGTTCGAAACCTATGCGGTCACGGTAATCGCCACCATGCTGCTGGGCAGCCTGATGATTACCGAGACCGGACGCAACGCGGTGCTGTATCCGCTGGTGCTGGGTGGCGTCTCCATCATCGCTTCGATCATCGGCGCGCTGTTCGTCAAGGTGCGATCGGGTGGCTCCATCATGGGCGCGCTCTACAAGGGCGTGATCGTGTCCGGCGTGCTGGCGGCCATCGCGTTCTACCCGGTCACCATCACGCTGATGGACGACAACGTGCATGGTCCCCTGCCGCTGTATGGCTGCGCATTGATCGGCCTGCTGTTGACAGGGCTGATCGTTTGGATCACCGAGTACTACACCGGCACCCAGTACAAACCGGTGCAGCATGTCGCCCAGGCCTCCACCACCGGCCATGGCACCAACATCATCGCCGGCCTGGGCATATCGATGAAATCCACCGCGCTGCCGGTGGTGGCGGTATGCGCGGCGATCTGGGGGGCCCATGCGCTGGGCGGGCTGTACGGCATCGCCATCGCGGCCACCGCGATGCTGTCGATGGCGGGCATGATCGTGGCACTGGATGCCTACGGCCCCATCACCGACAACGCTGGCGGCATCGCCGAAATGGCCGAACTGCCTTCGGACATCCGCGACATCACCGATCCGCTGGACGCGGTGGGCAACACGACCAAGGCCGTCACCAAGGGGTATGCGATCGGCTCCGCAGCCCTGGCCGCGCTGGTGCTGTTCGCCGATTACACGCACAACCTGCAGGCGGCCAACCCGGGGCAGGAGTTCCGTTTCGACCTGTCCGACCATACCGTCATCATCGGCCTGCTGATCGGCGGGCTCATCCCCTATCTGTTCGGGGCCATGGCGATGGAAGCGGTGGGGCGCGCGGCCGGGGCGGTGGTGGAGGAAGTACGGCGCCAGTTCCGCGACATCCCGGGCATCATGCAGGGCACGGGCAAGCCGCAGTACGACCGTGCCGTGGACATGCTGACCCGCTCGGCCATCCGCGAAATGATCGTGCCATCGCTGCTGCCGGTGGTGGTGCCGGTGGTAGTCGGCCTGCTGCTGGGGCCGCGCGCGCTCGGCGGACTGTTGATCGGCACCATCGTCACCGGATTGTTCGTCGCCATTTCCATGACCACCGGTGGCGGCGCATGGGACAACGCCAAGAAGTACATCGAGGATGGCAATTTCGGTGGCAAGGGCAGCGAAGCGCACAAGGCCGCCGTCACCGGCGACACGGTTGGCGACCCTTACAAGGACACCGCCGGCCCGGCCATCAATCCGCTGATCAAGATCATCAACATCGTGGCTCTGCTGCTGGTGCCACTGCTCTGAGAAAAGGCGACGCGGCGGCGCTGTCCGCCGCGTCTTCAGCCACGCGGCACGCGTCGGCTCCTTTCCCGCCGGCGCTGAACCAGTTGCAGCAGAATGGCAACCGCCACGCCGGGGACCAGCAGCATCAGCGCGAAATCCAGCCCCATCGTCATCGGGCTGCCAGCGACTGCAAGAATGCAGAACAGCAGCGTCAGCGCTGCCGGCAGCCGCGCGCCCTGTCGTCCGATGCGCGCCACGAGGGCCAGCAACGGTCCGACCAGCACCACCGCCGGCGTGAACGGCGCCTGCGCAGCGAACGCTGCCACCATCGAGATCACCACGCAGATCCAGCCCACTGTCTTCATCGCCCCTCTCCCCCTGCGTGGGCGTCCGTCATGCCCTGTCCGCACCGGTGTCCATCACATTGCCGCCTCATGTTCCGGCCGCATAATGCCGGCCATCTTTCCCCATGGACGCAACGATGATCACCACCGAACCGAACATGACCAACCTTTTCCTGCAGCTCGGCCTGAACGCAGACAAGGCGGACATTGTAGATTTCATCCTGCGCCACCAGCTGGCCTCCGACGTCAAGGTCACCCAGGCGCCCTTCTGGAACGAAGGACAGCGCCATTTTTTTTCCGAGGTCCTGAAGGGCGATGCCGACTGGGCGCCCATCGTGGATGAACTCAATGCCGCGCTTCACGCCGATGCGGACAGCCAGGCACCGGCCCGCTAGACGCGCAGCCGCGCGCCGGCCGGCATGGTCATCTTCCGCCTTGCCGGCGCATCGCCCCGCTGCGGCCGGAGCTCCCATTACAGGCACTCCGTAAGCGCGCCGTAGGTGCTGATTCCGGTACCGGGCAGTGGTATTTCCAGCGCGTTCGGGCCGCTCAGCAACATGAGCAGGCTGGAAAGCGGCGTGCCGGGAGCGACCGGCAATGGACAGGTCCATGTGCGGGCATCCACGTCCGGCAATGGCGACTGCTCGTCCACCCAGGCCCGGCTGCCCGCGAAGCTCCACAGGCATTGCCGCACCTGCGCATCCCCGACCGTGACCGCACAGCGCAACTGCAGCGCGCGCAGGTTTGAAAACTCGCCTTCGCAGAAGGTGTCACCGCAGATATCGTCGAAGCCGCGCACAAGCGCGCGCTCCATAGTCTCGAACGCGGCGATACCCTCACCCGGCGCAGGATGGTCGCGGGCGTCCACGTATACCGGTGCCGGCAGGGACATGGCAACCAGATACGCCAGCGCCAGCCCGCTCATGACGCCCTGCCCGGCGCGGAGAGACAATCGCGCATACCCTGGAGCAGGCTGGTCGACGCTCCGGGCAGGCGTACCTGGACCGGCTCGGGCACGTCCAGCGCTGCATGGAATGCTTCGCTGTGCAGCCCGGGGGGCACCGGCAGTACGCAGCGCCACACGACCACATCCGGCTCGATGCTGCCCGAGCGCCTGACCCGCAGGTCACTGCCGGCAATGATCCAGATGCAGGCAGCCATGCTGCCATCGGCCGACCGGACCGAACAGCGCAGTTGCATCGGCCACAGAAACCGGCGGGGCACGCACTGCTGGTTTCCGCAGGCAGCGTGGAATCCGCCGGCAAGCCTGTCCTCCAGAGCGTAGAAGCGGTCCCAGTTGGCTTCGTTGGCAGGGTAATCCACCAGATCCACGAACACCGGCACCGCGCCGGAGGTGTCCTGCGCGCGCAGACCGACCGACGCGGCCAGCAACAGGGGCAGCAGCAACAGCGGCATGCGCCTGAGACGATTGGAGAAAGCGGGCAGATGATGCATTTCGGGCCCTCGGCAGGAACTGAGTCCAGCATCCGCCACCGCCCCCCCACACCGCCGTCAGCACACGTCGCAGCCGGCCGTCAAGGAACGTTGTGGGGGCGTGTAGCGCAAATTCCTGCACTGGAACGTCCAAGCGCATAAAATGGCGTCTTTTCCGCCCCCCCAACCCCCCAACCGGAGCACACTCAATGGGTCTGGAACTCGTCTCCCCCGGCAAGAACCCGCCGGATGAAATCAACGTCATCATCGAGATCCCGAAAGACTCGGAGCCGGTGAAGTACGAAGTGGACAAGGACACCGGCGCGATCTTCGTCGATCGCATCCTGTCCACGCCGATGCGCTACCCGTGCAACTACGGTTATGTGCCCAGCACCCTGTGTGGCGATGGCGACCCGGCCGATGTGCTGGTGGTCCTGCCGTTGCCGCTGGTGCCGGGCTCGGTGGTGCGCTGCCGTCCGGTGGGTGTGCTGAAGATGAGTGACGAGGCCGGCAGCGACGAGAAGATCCTGGCAGTGCCGGTCGCCAAGATCTTCAGCGGCTACGCCCACGTGGAGGACATCGAGCAGGTGTCCAGCCATTGGCTGGAGCGTATCGGCCACTTCTTCGAGCATTACAAGGACCTTGAAAAGGGCAAGTGGGTGAAGCTGGATGGCTGGGGCGGCGCCGCCGAAGCCAAGGCCATCCTGACCGATGCCCACCAGCGTTATCTGGACGGCAAGGCCTGACACCGGCCGTGAGCGCTCCGCATCGTATTGGCCGCGTGCCAATGCGATGCGGGTCACGCTTGGGTACTCCGGCACATCCGCCCGCCCGCCGAATCGGGTAAATTGCGACACTTCACAGCGACCGCACCGCCAGGCGTGGTCTGTAAGGGGAACGTGTCGTGCGCATTCTGTTTGTTGGGGACGAGAGCAGCCTTCCGGCTGAGCTGAGCGATTTCATCACCGATCTCGGGGAAGACTGGATCACCAGTACGGTGCCGGAGGGCCATGCCGCAATGGGGGCGGTGTCGGCTTCGCCGATGGACGCCATCATTGTCAGCCCGCATCTGGCCGACATGGATGCCACCATGCTGCTGGGCCAGATCCGGACCCTGCGGCCGGAAACCATCCGCATCGCGCTGATCGATTCCCAGCAGGGAGGCCGCCCGCCGCCGGCGCGCCTGATCGGTGTCGCCCATCGCTTCCTGCCCCTGCCGCTGGCCCCGGAAGTCCTGCTGGAAGCCCTGAGCAGCCTGGAGGAACTACGGGAACTGCTGGACAGCCCGCGCCTGCGCGACGCCATCGGCCGGATCGAAAAGCTGCCATCGCCGCCGCACCTCTACCTGAGCCTTATGCGGGCGCTGGAGCACGACGACGACGCCGACAGCGCGGATATCGCCAAACTGGTCGCCGCCGACCCGGCGATCGCCGCCAAGGTGCTGCAGCTCTCCAACTCGGCATTCTTCAGCAGCGGCCGGACCATCGCCGACCTGCGTACCGCCGTCACCCGTCTGGGGCTGGCGACGCTGCGCGACCTGGTCCTGGCCAGCGAAGTCTTTTCCAGCTCCGCCCTGTCCACCGCTGAACGCAATTCCCTGCAGCAGCGCGCCCTGCTCGCCTCGCGGCTGGCCGCGCGCCTGCTGCCGGCGTCCAGTGCCGAACTGGGCGCCACCGCGGCGCTGCTGGCGGATATCGGCCTGTTGCTGCCGGGAGTGCGCAACGAACGCACCGATCCGGCGCCTCCCGAAGATACGCGCCCCGGACATGCCGAAGCTGGTGCCTACCTGCTGGGGCTCTGGGGCCTGCCGATGCCGATCGTCGAGGCGGTCGGCTTCCATCTGCAGCCGCAGCGCGCCAATACGCGCAGCTTCTGGGTCACCGGCGCGGTGCATGTGGCCCTGGCGCTGGTGAACGGGGATGCGGTGGACGAAGAGTACCTGCAGCGCGCCAACGTGCTGCACAAGCTGCCGGAATGGCGCGAACACGCCAATGCGTTGATGGGGCTGTCACCGGCCGGCGACTGACCAGCGCATGCCGTGCCGGTTCCAGCCGGCGTCATGAAGATTCCAAAAAGAAGAAGGGCGGGCCTTGCGGCCTGCCCTTCTTCGTCATGCGCCCATGCTTCGATGGATCAGAAGCGCTGGGTGTACTTCAGGTAGTAGAACCGACCGATGTCGAAGCCGCCGTAGTACGAGAAGCTCGAGTTCGGCTGGCTGTACATCACCGGGCCTTCGTGGTTGAACACGTTGTTGGCACCCAGGGCGATGGTGGCATCCCACGGCGCGTTGTAGCGGACCTGGAGGTCGTGGAACGTGTTGGAGCCGACCTTGCGCATCGGCTGCGCCAGCGTGTACGACGAGCTGAAGTCCGGCAGGTTGCACTCGCGGCCACCTTCCAGATCGTAGGAGCACGGCTCCTTCATGCCCGAGTAGTAACGCACGCCCCAGTTCACGCCGAAGTCGCCCAGGCTCCAGTCGACATTGAGGTTCGAACGTACGCGGAAGTTGCCGCCGAAGCCGGTGAACTGCTCGACGGGGGTTTCCGCTTCGTTGTCAGCCTTGTATTCCAGGTAATCGACGTAGGTGGTCTTCCAGTCGACCATGAAGTTGCCGACAGCCAGTTCCGGCAGACGGTACTTCACGCCCAGATCGTAGCCAGCCGTCTCCTGGTAGCCGCCGTTGACCAGGGTACGGGTCACGTCGATGACCTGGTTGGTGGTACGACCCTCGGTGCCACGCTCGAAGCGGGCGCAGGCTGCGTCGATGCCGAGCACGTAGCAGTTGTTGAGGATGGACGTGACCGATTCCGCTGCGATGACATCATCGATGCGGATCTTCCACCAGTCCAGGCTGATATCCAGGCCCTGCACGAAGTTCGGGCTGTACACGAAGCCGGCCGTCCAGGTCTTGGAGGTTTCCGGGTTCAGGTTCGGATTGGAACCGGATTCGAACGCGCTGTAGGACTGCGTGCCCGGACCGGTCGAAGTAGCACCACCGGAGGTGATCTGGCGGAAGTCAGCCGGCACACCGGCAGCGCCACAGGCAGCGGCAACGGCCGGGTTGCGCGCAGCGGCACCGAAGCTGCTGTCGCACGGATCGGTGTAGCTGTCGAAGGTCTGGCCGGTGCCACCGTACATGTCCGAGATGGTCGGAGCACGGAAACCGGTGGCGTAGGTACCACGGATCAGCAGGTCATCGATCGGCTTCCACTTCAGGCCGAACTTGGAGTTCACCGTGTCGCCGAAGGTGTTGTAGTCCGAATAGCGGCCGGCCATGTCCAGCGAGAGTTCCTTGGCGAACGGCAGATCCGCCAGGATCGGCACGTTCAGCTCCAGGTAGAACTCATCCAGCTCGTAGTCGCCCTTGGTCGGGCCACCGGCCAGGCTGGTGCTCAGGCCCGACTGCAGCAGTGCATCCGGGTTGTACTCGCCGCTTTCCTCACGGTGCTCGTAACCGGCGGCGAAGGCCAGGTCGCCTGCCGGCAGCGTGGCGACGGTGCCTGCCAGGTTGGCACTGTAGACCTTGGTGGTGTTGGTGTAGGTATCGTGGCTCGGCAGGAACAGGTAGTTCTGCAGCGCCTCGTTACCCGCCAGCGCACCCGCACCGGTCTCACCGTACGGCAGCAGCGGGTTCCACGGCGTGCAACCGGCAATCGGGCTGGCAGCGGTGCCGCACTGGGCCACACCGTTGGCATCGATGAACGACGGTCCCACGGCATTGAGCACGTTCGGGATGAACAGATCGCCGGTTCCGGTCTTGGCACCCTTGTTCTGGTTGTAGACGTAGCCCACATCCCAGTCGAAGTAGCGGTCTGCGAACTGGAAGGAACCCTGCAGGCCGGTGCTGAAGCGGAAGGTCTCCTGCTCCGACTCCGTCTGGCGCGGGACTTCCGAACCACGGCGGATGAAGTTGGCATCTTCGCCCAGCGGATTGAACGCGCTATCAGCGGACAGCGGGGTCTCATAGACTTCCGACTGGAACGGATAGCCGGCAATCTGCGAGGTCGCAGTGCGCTTGGTGTACAGCACGTTCGCGTTGGCGCGCACGTTGTCGGTCAGGTCGAAGTCGCCGTTGGCGAACACCGAGCGACGCTCCAGCTTGTTCTGCAGCCACATTTCCTGGCTGGCGTTGGTGTAATCGCCCAGGCCGAACTCGTGGTAATCGTCGACCAGCGAGTTGCCGGTAGCGCCCGGATTACGCACATACCAGTTGTCGGCGCTGTCGATCAGCACGCCCTGGTTCGACGCAGCCGACCAGCCATTGGCGCCGTCGACTTCGTTCGGGGTCGGGTGCCACTGGCCATTCGGGCTACGGCTGAAGCGACGATTCTTCGCCTCGACCTCGTCCTGCTTGCTGTACTCGGCGCCGAAGGTCAGCGAGCCGCGCTCGCCGGTCTGGCCGTAGACGAAATTGTAGGTTTCCTGCTGACCGTCGCCCTGACCGTACTGGCCGGTGTAGGCGCTGGCTTCCAGGCCGTCGAAGTTCTTGCGGGTGATGATGTTGATCACGCCGGCGATGGCGTCCGAACCGTAGATGGCCGACGCGCCGTCGGTCAGCACTTCGATGCGCTCGACGACCGAGGTCGGGATCGACGCCAGATCAGTGTAGCCACCGGTGCTGGTACCCATGCGCTTGCCGTCCAGCAGCACCAGGGTGCGCTCCGGGCCCAGATTGCGCAGATCGACGTACTGGCCGCCCACTTCCTCACCCGAGGACAGCGCATCGGCGCGGCTGATGGCCGGGGATCCGGTAGCCGCCAGGTTCTGCACGATGTCGGCGACGTTCGTGAAGCCCTGCTTCTCGATGTCGGCGCGCTGCAGCGCGATCACCGGCTGCGCGGTTTCCATGTTGGCCTGGCGGATGCGCGAACCAGTGACCGAGATGCGGTCCAGGTCGGTGGTGCCGGAGGCAGCTTCCTGAGCCGAGGCGAAGCCCGGGCTCAGCGCCAGCGCGATACCGGCCGGCAGCATGCCCAGCCGCACGGCGGGGTTACGGAAATTCATGTATCTCTCCAAGGTACGTTAGTGGCGTGTTAAAACGCCCCCAAACGTTACGATTGTGTTGCCACCCTGGGTTTGCGCGAGCCAGCCAGAGACTTTGCCGAATGTGGCGACAGCCTGGCGGCGCTTTCGCGGAAGTGCGATGCGGAGGTCCCGAATCGTGCACGGAAGGCGCGGGCAAAACTGCAGCAGTTGTCGAAGCCGCTGGCCGCGGCCACCTCGCCTATCATCATGTCGGTATCCCGCAACAGATCGGCCGCGCGCTCCAGGCGCAGGCGGGCGGACAGTGCCTGCGGGCTTTCCTCATACAGGCTCTGGAAGGTCTTGGACAGATACCAGCTGGAGAAATTGGTGAGTTCGGCCAGTTCACCGATGCGCACCACGCGGTGACTGTTGCCTTCCAGGTACAGGCGCGCCCGCTGCATGCGTCCGAACACCTGGCGCTTGCGGCTGCGCGAGCGGCCGGGACAACGCTGCACGGTGCCCGCCAGTGTCCGCTGCAGCGAGGCCAGATGCAGCAACAGCGGACGCAATGCCTGCGCCGGTAGGCCACTTTCCAGTGCGTCGCGCCACAGCTGCAGGGCCACCCGCAATTCCGCACGCTTCATGTGCCCACGCCCTGCATACAGGCCACAGTCGGCCAGCTCGGCCAGCATGCGCATCGCATCCGAGTTCAGTGCCAGGCCAATGCACAGACCGCTGCGGCCAGCCTGTACCAACGGCCGCGATTCCTTTTCGAACGCGATCCATTCGCCCTGACGCAGCCGGAACCGACCTTCCTTGGCCTCCACCCATGCGCTGCCGCGCACCTGGATCCACACCGTGAAACAGGTCCCGGCGGTCTGCAGGCTGCCCAGCCGGGCAACCCCCAGGCAGATGGGCAGCGCATCATCGAGCGACTTGTCCAGCGAAAGCGTTTGGCCGCGATCAGCGAGCGAGAGTTGACGCATGGGGGCACCACGGGTTTGCCAATACAGGGGGACTGTTTTGCCAAATCAGGTGCACCGGGTCAGGAACTCGTCACGAGTTCGCGACGAAATCGAAACGAGCCTTGCACGAAGAACTTCCGAAAGCTGTTAGTCCTTTGATATCAAAGGCTTGATGATGTCCGGGAGCAGGTCCGGCATCGTTTTCGGCACGTTCATGACGCCGATGTCCGAGCCATCGGTGACCGCCATCGCCACGTACAGACTGGCACCGTCAGGGCTGGCACTGAAGCTGCTGCCGGAACTGAGCCGTTGCCGGGCCACGCAGGATGCGCGGGATCGCGACGCATCCGCTTTCCTGAACAGCTGGGTGCTGCAGCGGTCTGCTACGTCCAGATAATCGATGTCGCCCTGCGCGGTCACGGTCCAGGCGCGATACCGCCAGCGCGAAGGCGTGTCCTGGCCGATCTGGCGGATGCTGGCGGTGGCGAGCGCGGCATCGATGGACCACAGCCCGCCTGCACCGAAGCGGGTGAACAGTACCCTGTGCTGGCTGTGGTCGAACCGCGCCTGGGACACCCCCTCAATCGCAGCCACCCTCTGCCAAGGCTCGTGGCGCCGGTCATACAACACCAGACGCGTACGTTGTTCGTCATCGCGTTCTATCACCAGCAGCCGGTGTGGATCATCGGCATACAGCGCCTGCAGCGGGCGCGTCACAGGTACCGGTAGCACGGAGAGCTGCTCGTCGCGCGGCGTGACCTCGTAAACCAGCGACTGTCCGCGATCATCGCGACCGATCGCGAGCAGATGCTGTCCGTCCGGTGACCACGTCGGCGCCTGCCGGGAATCCGGTCGCAACCCTTCGATCAGCCGCAGCGATTCGGGACGTTCCAGATTGGCCCACCACAACGCGTAGGTACCCGAGCGATCGGAGGTGAACACCAGATGCCGACCATCGGGCGACAGCGTCGGCTGGCTGTCACGCCCACTGGAAGGAAACAACCGCTGCGCCTTGGCCGGTTCATCCAGCGGTACATGGAACAGGCCGAACTGGGCCTTGCGCTGCACGAACGCCAACAGGTCGGCGCGGCGGGCCACCGCGGGCCACTGCGCATCGTCCAGACCGACATCGCGCAACGTGCGGCTGTCCGTATCCAGCCGATACAGGCGCGACTCACTGTCTACGCGGCGCCCGAAAACGATATGACGACTGTCGCCCAGCCAGGCCCAGCCACGGATTTCGGCGGCATCGTCAGTGAGCTGCTCGAGCGCCCCTCCTTCGACCGGCATCCGCCATAGATCGCCTACCTGTGGATTGCGCACGAACACCAGCCAGCGGCCATCCGGAGAGACCTGAGGCGAATAGTCGAAATCATCTTCCCGTGCGGGATAATCCAGCGCCTTCCAGCGCCCGCTGGACAGGTCCAGCATGCGGATGCCCCGGTGGCCGAAGGCACCCACCATGCTGCCGAACACCAGCCCGCGGCCATCGGGCATCCAGTCGAAACTGAGCAGCTCGGTGCCGTCGCAGCGCGTTGCTTCATGCAGATTGCCACCGGTGGCGCTGACGATCAGCACCTGGCAGCGGCCATCGGCATGGAAGCGCGCGAACGCGATCTCACGACCATCCGGCGACCAGTGCGGGAAGCGATCAGTGGCTCCTGGCGAGCGTTCAACAAGATCGCGCGCCGGGGCATTGCCGGACGTCTGCACCTTGATCCGCCCATCGATACCGTCTTCGGCACTGGCCTCGTAGGCCACCTGCGAACCGTCGGGAGAGAGCGCCGGGTACGTCTGGAACCCGCTGCCGGCGGTGATGAGCCGGTAAGGTCGCTGCGGGCTGCCGACAACACGCGTGCCGTTCTCCACGGCCGCATCCAGCGGGGTCGATGCCGGCGTCCGCTGCAGCAGCCAAGTCATGACCAGCAGCGCGAGCAGCATCGCCACGCCAACAAACAGCAGCAGCCGACGGCGGATCTTCCGCCAGCTGTGGCGGCTCTCGCGCGGCATGGCCGGCGACGTCGCCGCAGGAGGGATCCCTGCCCCGACCACCGTCAAAGTCGCCTGCGGCTCCTCGAGAAACGCATCAAACTGGTGGGCCTCGCCACCGTCACGCCCGTCATCGGCTGCCGGGCGCTCGGCCGGCAGCCCCACCGGATCCGCCGCCTCGCACACCGTTACCGGGACCAGCAGGCGATAGCCCGACTTGGCGATGGTTTCTATATACGCCGTACCGTGCTCGTCCGCACCGGCGAAGGCCTTGCGCAACTGCGTGACCGCCTGGGTCAGCACATCGTTGGTAGGCAGCGTATCCGGCCAGACTTCCGCGAACAGCTCATCACGCGTCACCACCCGCCCTTGGCTGCGGGCAAGCACGCACAACACTCCCACGGCCTTCGGCGTGAGCCGGCGGAGCCGACGCACACCGGGAACCTGCACCTCGCGGGAGGACAGGGTTACAGTGCAATCGCCGATGCGCAGGACGTCTGCGCCGTGCAGGGCGTCGTCGTGGGAAGTCATCATTCTCTTGAGGGGTCAGGCACGCATGGGCCCGACCCTGCACGGGAAAAGCGTTTCCACGTAACAACGCGAACAGCCAGATTGTGCAAACCGCATGGACCCATACCGCAAAAAAACCGGAGCGCGCGAATACTAGCCTATGCACGTTCCCCGCACATGCTGCGGCGGGCATCAGGCACTCTCTCGCCCACGTATTCAGATAAAAAGCTTCAATATTCGCGCTCTCCGGAGCGCGAATTTTTTATGCTGCATTCATTTTCGTGGATTCTGCAGGATGGTCAGGCCGACCAGCCGGGAGACCACCAGCGCGACGTACATTACCCCGGAAAACTGCGCCAGCATTACCAATGCGCGTGCCTGGGCATGGACGGGAACGACGTCGCTCAGGCCTACCCCGCTGAGTAAACTGAAGCTGAGATAAAGCAGCTCCATCCAGGTGCGGGTAGTGGTGCCAGTGGCAGCCATGAAGCTGCCGGGAAACCACTGCTGGCAGACCGAGAATGTGAACGCGAATGCCCAGGCCAGCAGGGTGAAAGTCGCGCCGGCTGCGAAAAGCTCGTCGCGGGTCACGCGGTGGTCCTGCAGCATGTAGGCGATCAGCGCACCTGCGGTATAGAAATACAGCAGGCTTTCCAGCAGTTGCGCCGCGATGGTCAAACCCACCTGCCCCGACGCAACACCGGCCACCGAGAACACCACCGAGGGGATGGCCAGCAACAGGGCCACCCAGCTGCCGAGCGGGCTGCGCTGCACCACCCACAGCGCCAAGCCGAGTACCGCAATACCAACCGCACCGAACGCAACACGCCCGGCGGCCGTGGCGTCCATCGCCGGATACAGCAGCACGCCCAGCAGCTGCACAGCAAGCAGCCAGGCCGAAGGATGCCGGCGGGCAATGGCAAGCCAGCGTGTGATGATGGCAACAGGCATGCGTCCTTCCCCGGCAGCGATGGGCGGAGAATACCGGTAACGGCGTGCTGGGCGCGTAGTGCCGGCTGCTCTCAGGCACTACGCGCACCCGTTCATGCCGGGCGATACACCTCCGCACCGGCGGCGCGGAACTCCGCGGACTTCTCCGCCATGCCGGCCTCCAGCACGCGCGCTTCCTCCATGCCCTGCCCGGCAGCGTAATCGCGCACGTCCTGGGTGATCTTCATCGAACAGAAATGCGGGCCGCACATCGAGCAGAAGTGGGCGAGCTTGTGCGCATCCTTGGGCAGCGTCTCGTCGTGAAACTCCCTGGCCTTTTCCGGATCCAGCCCCAGATGGAACTGGTCTTCCCAACGGAACTCGAAGCGCGCCTTGCTCAGCGCGTTGTCGCGTACCTGCGCGCCGGGGTGGCCCTTGGCCAGGTCGGCTGCATGTGCAGCGATGCGGTAGGCCATGATGCCGTCGCGTACATCCTGGCGGTTGGGCAGGCCCAGGTGTTCCTTGGGCGTGACATAGCAGAGCATGGCGGTGCCGTACCAGCCGATCATCGCCGCGCCGATCGCGCTGGTGATGTGGTCGTAGCCAGGCGCGATGTCGGTGGTCAGCGGGCCCAGCGTATAGAACGGCGCTTCGCCGCATTCGCGCAGCTGCTTGTCCATGTTCTCCTTGATCAGCTGCATCGGCACATGGCCAGGACCTTCGATCATGGTCTGCACGTCGTGATTCCAGGCGATCTTCGTCAGCTCCCCCAGCGTTTCCAGCTCACCGAACTGCGCGGCATCGTTGGCATCGGCAATGCAGCCCGGGCGCAGGCCATCGCCCAGCGAGAAGGTCACGTCGTAGGCCTTCATGATCTCGCAGATGTCTTCGAAGTGCGTATAGAGGAAGTTCTCCCTGTGGTGGGCCAGGCACCACTTGGCCATGATCGAGCCGCCGCGACTGACGATGCCGGTGACCCGCCGGGCCGTGAGAGGCACATAGCGCAGCAGCACCCCGGCGTGGATGGTGAAGTAATCCACGCCCTGCTCGGCCTGTTCGATGAGCGTGTCGCGGAAGATCTCCCAGCTGAGTTCCTCGGCACGACCGTCGACCTTCTCCAGCGCCTGATAGATCGGCACGGTGCCGATCGCTACCGGCGAGTTGCGGATGATCCACTCGCGTGTTTCGTGGATGTGCTTGCCGGTGGACAGGTCCATCACCGTGTCGCCGCCCCAGCGGATCGCCCATACCAGCTTCTCCACTTCCTCGGCGATGCCGGAGGACACGGCACTGTTGCCGATGTTGGCGTTGATCTTGGTCAGGAAGTTGCGGCCGATGATCATCGGCTCGCTTTCCGGATGGTTGATGTTGTTGGGCAGCACGGCGCGGCCGCGCGCGATCTCTTCGCGAACGAACTCCGGCGTGATGAAGCCGGGAATCGATGCACCGAAGGATTGCCCGGCATGCTGCTGCAGCAGGCCAGCGTCGCGTACCGTTTCCAGCCGCTGGTTCTCGCGGATGGCTACGAATTCCATCTCCGGGGTGATGATGCCGCGGCGCGCGTAATGCATCTGCGTGACATTGGCACCCACGCGCGCGCGTCGTGGCTGACTGCGGGCCGGAAAACGGACGGCATCGAGCTTGCCATCATGTTCGCGCGAGCGGCCGAACGCCGAGCTCAGGCCACCCAGCAGTTCCGTGTCGGCGCGCTCTTCCACCCACGCCCGGCGCAGCGGCGGCAGGCCGACGGACAGATCTATGTGGGTGCCCGGTTCGGTGTAGGGGCCGGAGGTGTCGTAGACGGTCACCGGCGCGTTCTCTTCACCACCGAACACGCTCGGTGTTCGCGTCAGGGATATTTCGCGCATGGGTACCTGCAGGTCCGGCCGCGATCCGGCGACGTGGATCTTGCGCGAACCGGGAATGGGCAGGGTAACGGATCCGGAAAGTTGCCGGGCCTGTTGCTGCAGGGCGGAGGGCTGTGCGTTCATCGGGCATCGTCCAGTGGTTTCAGGGACGAAGCGGCGGCGCACTGGCGCAGGCGCGCGGAAGCCGGGTCAGGCAATCCACGCACCGGCAGCATTGCGAAGCTTCCCTACGCCGGTATCAACCGGATCAGGTTCCAAGGGACTATCTCAACCGTGGCCGTGCAGGCCGCGGTACCCCCGCTTCGGTATGCATTAAAGCACACTGAGGGTGCGGGCCGCCGCACGGCTCGCTCAGTCCTTGCCGTCCGTGGCGGCCGCTGCCGCGCTGTAGATGACGGGTGTGCGGTCTCCGCCGTTGAACGCGGCAATGGCGTGTGCGGGTACCTGCACATCACCGTCCAGGAAGGGCTGCACGGAGAAGTTGGCAAGCAGCCGGGTGCCATCCTCGAACGTGGTTTCCTGCACACGTCGGTCCGCCTGCCGCCAACGGAAGCCGGTCATCGCCTGGGTGGCCAGGCGTTCGTGCAGCGGCCTGAAGAATGCATCCTGGCGTTGCATCACCGGCAGCCGCGCGGCCAAGCTGTCCGCGCTGAGATGATAGAGCGGCGGCACGTTGTACAGCAGCTGCGTGAGTTCATTTTCAACGCGTACGTTGCCCAGCTTCAGGTTGTCGTACAGCCAGTGGTGGGTGGTGATCACTGAGCCATGGAAGACGGTCTGGTAAAGCGGCAGCCGGAACGCTGGATCAAAATGCAACGTGCGCTCCGTGTCTTTCAGTGGCACCTGCTTGAAGAACACAGCGGGCTGATCGGTGGGATACCACCCGCCCACGTAGTACGGCGAAGCCCTGTCCTTGTGCATGGCGCTGTCACCCCAGGCCAGGACGGGCGTCTGCATGCCATGGCCAAACAGCAGACCGCCGCTGGTCACGGCATTACCATCTTCCGATCCCAGTACCAGCCCAAGCGCGTCACCGACCCAGCGCATGCTGGCCTCGTTGCCCGACGCGTTGTCGGACTGGCTCATCACCGCACCGGGGGCATGACTGGTAAACACCATGCCCGTGGCATAGGCATCCAGGAACCAGCTGTTGAACGGGACGACGCGTGTGATTGCCCGGATGCGCTGTTGCAGTGCGTTGCGCACGCAGGCGGGACGGGTATAGCGCCCGGTGCGCTGGAAACCAGCAACGAAGGTGCCCTTGTCCGAGGTGATACCACATTCACGGTAGACCGCATCGCCCAGGTAGGTGGTGATCCAGGAGCGGTCGTCGGCCGTGGATTCGACGGCGGTCTGGTAGGAGTCATAGGGCGCCAGCAGATAGCCGGCGGCCACGCCGTGGGCGATGGCCTCGGGGTGCCAGATCCCGCCCTCCCAGCCCTCGCCCAGGCCGATCCATAGCCGCGACAACCTCGCCTTCTGCAGTGCCGCCATCGTGGCGACCGACACCCCGCTGCCCCAGTCCGCCGCCGGTGCCAACGCCGCGCCGAACAGTGCGGCGATCTCGGTGCGCACCGCACCGTAACTGTGCGCCAGAGAATGCGGATCTGCCTGTGGAGTCTGCCAGGCGTCCCGCGCCATCGCATAGGCCGCGTCGTTGAGCGCAGCGATCAGCGCCTTCCGCTGGTACCGGTCAAGCGCAGCCTGCGCCGGTGACAACAGCTTTGCTGCCTCGCGCGGGAACCTCGTGCGCAGACGTACCGCAAGCGCGTTGTCACCTCGCAGGGTGGTACGCAGGGCTTCCCAGTTCTTTACATCATCGACCGCCAGCAGGCCGTTTCCCCACAGATAGACATGCGCCGCGCCGAGCAGTCTCTTCGCGTCGGGCACGGCCCTGATTTTCTCTGCCAAGGGCTCCTGCAGGCCTTCGGCGATCCGCCACTGGCGGTACCGACTGGCGCCGGCCAGCGGATCCGACGGACCGAGGTGCAGCATCATCGTCATCGGCGCCAGCGGACCTTCACCACTGAAACGGTGTGCAAGGGTCAGCGCCACCCCTTCACCATCGGCGACAAAGCCGGCGGTGTTGTCGAAGGGGTTGGTCAGTATCCAGCTGAGCGACCAGTGCCCATGGTCGTTGCTCCAAAGCGGCAGGCTGATGTCCTGGGTGGTGGTGAAGCGGTCCAACGTTTCGATCAGGTGACGGCGCCAGACCGGATGGCCTGCCGGCACATATGCGCCCTCTGCAAGAGGAAGCGACAGCGCCTTTCCGTAGGCCGACGCCGGTTGGTTCAGGAGCTGCAACGTGCCCGGTGCGCGCGCCTGTATCCGCAGCTGCAGGTCAGCCCCGTCCAGCACCGCCGAAAGCGAGTACGCTCCATCATCCCATTGCCAATCGCTCTGTGTCGGTCCGCTGTGGTTCAGTGCGTGCACCTGGTGACGCGCCGCACCATTGCTGATCCTCAGCGCTTCCCCGCCGGCCGGGGTGACGGTGATGGCAAGGGTGTCGGGCTGCAGCGCCACGGACCACTGCGGGTTGCTCAGCACCACGGCTGCACTGGAGACCAGCGGCAATGACATCAGCACGACAGTTGAAAGGAGGCACGGGAAGATTCGCATGGCAGGCTCCAGCACGGGTGAGCGGCACGAACACCGCACGAACTAGCAGCTGACGATGCGCGGACTGGCGACCGCGCGCAATCAGAATTGCGCGAATCCACGAATTCATCGCGTTCTCTCGACGCGTTGAGCGAAGAAGTGTCGGGTTGATGATTCATAAACGCGCCAACAGCGTCACTCCTTGGACAACGCGCCCCCCCCGCTGCCCAGCTGACATCATCCTGACGCCGCAGCCCCTATCATGACGCCGTGCGGTCCGGCGTCACGCCCCCGCACTGCAAGCCTTGGCTCGCTCCTTCATGCACTGAAACGGAGAAGCTCCTTCATGGTGTTTCGTATTTCCATCGCACTGGTCGCCGTACTGGTGCTGCTGGCCGGCTTGGCGCCTGGCCCTTTCAACTCGGTGGTGCAGGCCGCCCTCGCCGAGGTGGTTCGCGGCGCCGGCTGGCTGTACCTGCTGGTCGTGTTCCTGTCCCTGCTGTTCCTGCTTTACCTGGCCTTCGGCCGTTTCGCGGAGCTGCGCATCGGCGGCGAAGATGCCGAACCGGATTTTTCGCGCGCCAGCTGGATGTCTATGCTGTTTGCCGCCGGCATGGGTATCGGCTTGGTGTTCTGGGGTGCGGCCGAGCCGATTTCGCACTTCGCCAAGCCGCCTGAAGGGCTGACGCCGTTGAGCATGGAATCCGCGCGCGCATCCATGCGCTATGCGTTCTTCCATTGGGGACTGCACCCCTGGGCCATCTATGCGCTGATCGGACTGGCCATGGCCTGGTTCCAGTTCAACCGCACCGGCCGTGGGCTGGTCAGCGACATGCTGCAGCCGATCATCGGGCGCCATCACCGCGGCTGGATGGGCCAGGCCGTCAACATCGCCGCCGTGGTCGCTACCGCGATCGGCGTGGCCACCACGCTGGGCTTCGGCACCGTGCAGATCGCCGCAGGGCTGGAGCGGGTGTTCGGCATCCACGCCAGCGTGCCTACGCAGATGGTGATCATCGCAGTCGCCTTCGTGCTGTACATGGCCTCCACCACCAGTGGCGTGGACCGCGGCATCAAGTGGCTGTCCAACTTCAATCTCGGCCTTGCAGCGCTGCTGATGGCCATGGTGCTGGTGCTGGGGCCAACCGGATTCATCTTCGATACGTTCACCACTACGCTGGGCTCCTATCTCAACCAGCTGGTGACGATGAGCCTGCGCATGTCACCGTTCTCCGGCAGTACCTGGGTGGCGGACTGGACCATCTTCTACTGGGCGTGGTGGATTGCATGGGCACCGTTCGTGGGTGCGTTCATCGCACGGATTTCGCGCGGACGCAGCGTTCGCGAGTTCGTCGTCGGCGTGGTCATCGCCCCCACGCTGCTGGGTTTCCTCTGGTTCTCGGTGTTCGGCGGCACGGCGCTGTGGTCGCAGATCTTCGGCCATGTGGACCTTGTGCAGGCACTCGGCAATGGCTACGAGACGGTGCTCTTCACCATGTTCGACAGCCTGCCGATCGCCACCGTGCTGGCCGGCGTGGCGCTGTTGCTGCTGATGATCTTCTTTGTCACCTCGGCCGATTCGGCAGTGCTGGTGCTGGCCAGCATGTCCACCGATGAAGCGGGCGATCCACCGCTCAGGCGCAAGATGGCATGGGGCGTGGCCATCGCGCTGATCGCCGCGGCGCTGTTGCTGGCCGGTGGCTTGTCGGCGCTGCAGGGGATGATCACCATTGCCGCCCTGCCGTTCGCACTCCTGATGGTGCTGGTGATGGTGTCGTTGTACCGGGCGCTGGACATGGAGTGGACGCGCGAGCGCCGCCAAGCGCAGCGCGCCCGGCACATGATCGAGGCTTGGATCGAACGGGAGATGGCGGCGCAGGAAGAAACACGGGTGGAAGCAGCGCGCGCCATGGATCGTGATTGAGGGAGTTTGGCCGGGCTGCGCCCGGCACCCGCCGAAGCCAACAGCAACGGCAACGGCAACGGCAACGGCTGCATGCTCATGGTTTGGTGGGTGAGGGTGGGGTGGCAGGACACGCCCGCAAGTACGTCCATGTAGGGCTCGTTTCGCGCTTGCACGTGCGCGCTGTCCTGCGCACACGGCAAGACCGGGGTTGGGCTCCTGCCCAACCCGTCGGACGCATGCGTCCGACCCATGGCGCTCTACGGTCGTGCCACCCCACCCTCACCCACCTTCGATACATCCGGGGCACTGCCGGTAACTGCTGAAAACACAAGCAACTCTGCTTCTGTTGCTTCTGTTGCTGCTGCTTTGCTGTTCTTTGCTATTGCTCTTCTTTTTTTTTCTTTACGTGGCAGGCCTCTTGAACTGTCGGGGCCGGAGGGTGGGAGCGGGCGGGGGTGTTGAGCGCCATGGATGGCGCGAAACAAGGCCCGCAGGAGCGGCTCTTGCCGTCCCCCGCCTGCTCCCATCCTCCGGCCAGCCACACGGCACAGCAACCTGCCACGAGGGGCCCAGCCGTTCGACCGTGCCCTCAGTAGCCCGCCGCCTGGCCATCCTTCCGGCTTTCCGAAGCGCCGTAGTAAACCCCCGTTTGCGGATCACGCAGGATGGCCTGGTAACCGCCATACGGACCATCGGCGAACACCACACGATGACCCTTGCGCATGAGCGCGCGGATGGTTTCGTAGGCGAATCCCGTTTCAAGGTTCACTTCACCGCCATCGCTCATTGCCGTCGCCTGCCCGGTGGGCTCGGTGGAACCCTCATGCTGGATGCGCGGCGCGTCGCCCGCTTCCTGCAGGTTCATCCCGAAATCCACCAGGTTCATCACGATCTGCGCGTGTCCCTGCGGCTGCATCGCACCGCCCATCACGCCAAAGCTCGCGTAGGGCTTTCCATCGCGGGTGATGAATCCGGGGATGATGGTCTGGAACGGACGCTTTCCCGGCGCATAGCCATTGGGATGATTCTTCTGCAGCACGAACATCTCACCGCGGTCCTGCAGGATGAAACCCAGCCCCGGCGGCGCCATGCCGCTACCCATGCCGCGGTAGTTGGACTGGATCAGCGAGACCATCATGCCGTCGGCGTCGGCCACGGTCATGTAGATGGTGTCGCCCTCCTCCAGCTGCCGGGGTGTACCTGGCTGCACTTCCTTCAGCGCCTTGTCCATTGAGATCAGTTCGCGCCGTTGCGCTGCATATTCCTTGGATACCAGCTTCGCTACCGGTGCCGGCTGGAACGCCATGTCGGCGTAGAAACGCGCGCGGTCGGCGAATGCAAGTTTCTTGGCCTCCACGAACAGATGCACGTGCTCCGGCGAGCCGAATGGAATCTTCGAAAAATCGTACCCTTCCAGGATGTTGAGTATCTGCAGGGCGGCGATGCCCTGGCTGTTGGGCGGCAGCTCCCATACGTCGTAACCGCGGTAGTTGCTGCTGACCGGCTCCACCCATTCGCCATGGTGGCTGGCCATGTCCTCGTAGGCCAGGTAGCCGCCGTTGGCCTTGAAGTAATCGCCGATGGTGCGGGCGATGTCGCCCTTGTAGAACGCGTCACGCCCACCTTCACCGATCTTCTGCAGCGTGTCGGCCAGGTTCGGGTTCTTCCACAGCTCGCCCTTGCGCGGCGCGTGACCATTGATGGTGAACTGTTCGCTGAAGCCGGGATACTGCGACAGCCGCGGTACCGAACGGTCCCAGTAGTACGCGATGACCTCGGCCACCGGATGACCCTCGCGGGCATAGCGGATGGCCGGCGCCAGGTTTTCGGCCATCGGCCTGCGTCCGAAGCGCTCGTGCAGCGCGAACCAGCCATCCACCGCACCGGGCACCGATACCGGCAGTGGCCCCGTGGCGGGAATCTCCTTCAGGCCGCGTCGCTGGAACTCGGCCAGGGTGAGCGACCGTGGTGAACGCCCAGAACCGTTGTAGCCGTGCAGCTTCTGCGACTTCGGATCCCAGACGATGGCGAACAGGTCGCCGCCGATGCCGTTGCCGGTGGGCTCCATCAGGCCGAGCGCTGCGTTGGCGGCGATCGCCGCATCCACCGCACTGCCGCCGTTCTTCATCACATCCCGTGCGATCTGGGTGGCCAGAGGCTGCGAGGTGGCCGCCATGGCGTGGGGCGCAATCACTTCCGAGCGCGTCGCGAAGGTGTGGCCGGTAATGCGATCGGCGGCGAACGTCGCCGTCGGCAGGACGGTGAGCAGGGTGGTGGCAAGCAGGCAACGGGCGAGGCGTCGGGTCACGTCGGGCTTCCGGGAGCGAGAGTGTCGCCGATGGTCGCCTGTATCGCGCATGCCGGGTATCCGGCATTGGTCATGTGTGGCAGGCAGACATGCGCCGCCGTGCATGCCCGCGAAGCTCGCCGGATCGGCGCGATCGGCATCATTTGTCGGCATTCCGATCAGCGCGCGGGGTGGTTTCAGGCGCAACGATGCTTCTACCGCAAGCCCTGCGCATGGATGCACGGGTAACCATCGGGCAGCGCGCACACAGGCTTGACACACGTGAGACCTGCATGGTCTTCTCGGGTCCATGTTGCATCGCCACACGCCCGCTCCGACGAACTTCGAGCCCGCCGCCAACGGCGCCGCCTCGCTGCGTTCGCTTCTCGTGCTCGTACTTATTAGCCAGCCCACAGGAGCGGGACGAGCCAGCGTGTAAGCAAGAACACACACAGGAACTCGATCAGAACCCGCACCGGCCCCGGCGCGGGTTTTTTCGTTTCAGAACCCACTGCAAGCCCTCCCTCGCCACACTACCCTGCAAGGAACCACCACGATGAGCACCAACGACCTGCCCCAGACCAAGATTGCCGTCATCGGCTACGGCAGCCAGGGCCGCGCCCACGCATTGAACCTGCGCGAATCGGGGTTTGACGTGGTGGTAGGCCTGCGCCCGGGCGGCCCGACCGAAGCCAAGGCGCAGGCCGACGGCTTCAGCGTGGCTGCGCCGGCCGAGGCGGTGAAGGACGCCGACCTGGTCGCCGTGCTGACCCCGGACATGGTGCAGAAGAAGCTCTACAACGAGGTGCTGGCGCCGAACATGAAGCAGGGCACGTGCCTGCTGTTCGCGCACGGCCTGAACGTGCATTACGGCATGATCGAACCACGTGCCGACCTCGATGTGGTGCTGGTTGCGCCGAAGGGACCGGGCGCACTGGTGCGCCGCGAGTATGAAATCGGCCGTGGCGTGCCGTGCATCTGGGCGGTCTACCAGGACGTCAGCGGCAAGGCCGCGCAGCACGCGCAGGCCTATGCGGCCGGACTCGGCGGCGCCCGCGCCAACCTGATCCAGACCACCTTCAAGGAAGAGACCGAGACCGATCTGTTCGGCGAACAGGCCGTGCTGTGCGGCGGCGCTTCGGCGCTGGTGCAGGCGGGCTTCGAAACGCTGGTGGAAGCCGGTTACCAGCCGGAAATCGCCTATTACGAAGTGCTGCACGAGCTGAAGCTGATCGTGGACCTTTTCTACGAAGGCGGCATCTCGCGCATGCTGGAGTTCATCTCCGAGACCGCGCAGTACGGCGACTACGTCAGCGGCCCGCGGGTGATCGACGCCGGCACCAAGGAGCGCATGAAGGAAGTCCTGAAGGACATCCAGGACGGCACCTTCACCAAGAACTGGGTGGCCGAGTACGAGGCCGGGCTGCCGAACTATAACCGCTTCAAGCAGGCCGATCTGGAGCATCCGATCGAGAAGGTGGGCAAGGAACTGCGCGCCAAGATGGTC
>JAAIGF010166986.1_pt1 | contig 53299 bp, 43 predicted proteins | sample 6487441 | NCBI WGS metagenome assembly JAAIGF01 (sample SAMN13974129, study PRJNA590717) | phyllosphere metagenome | biome: pepper field; feature: multiple bacterial spot infested pepper fields; material: pepper leaves; isolation source: leaves from pepper fields | host: Capsicum annuum ...
GAGTATAATGGTCATTATGAAAAAGAAAAGAGAGCTGCAATAATAACAAGCTCTCCCGGAAACTAGCATAAAGCTGTTTTGAATGACAAATATAGAAAAAAATTAAGATTTTTTCCTTGCATATTAACACAGAATCTTCGAGGCCATTAGCCACCGGATTGTCGTATATAGGAAGCAAAAAAAATCCTCAGCACTTTATTGCTGAGGATTCTGTATTTTAGTTTATTGTTTGTTCCTGTAATTGCGGACCTGAAGGAATTAATTTCTTCCCTTCTTCGGTATTGCAGTACTGCTCAAAGTTTTTGATGTACTTAGCAGCAAGATCTCTTGCTTTCTCTTCCCAATCTCCGGCATTGCTGTAGGTATCTCTAGGATCGAGGATTCCTTCGGAAACATTCGGCAGTTCGGTTGGTACCTCCAGGTTCATAATCGGGATTCTTGTTTTCGGAGCGTTTTCAATGGAACCGTCGATGATCGCATCAATGATGGCTCTGGTATCTTTCAGAGATATTCTCTTTCCGGTACCGTTCCAGCCTGTGTTTACCAGATATGCTTTTGCACCGTACTCTTTCATTTTTCCGATCAATGTTTTTGAATACATGGTCGGGTGCAATGTAAGGAAAGCTTCCCCAAATGCCGGAGAGAAAGATGGCTCCGGTTCGGTGATTCCTCTTTCTGTTCCTGCTAATTTTGAAGTATATCCGCAAAGGAAATGGTACTGTGCCTGGTCTTCATCCAGTATGGAAACCGGAGGCAACACCCCGAATGCATCAGCGGAAAGGTAAACGATTTTTTTCGCATGTCCCGCTTTGGAAGGCAATACGATTTTATTGATATGATAAATCGGATAAGAAACCCGAGTATTTTCAGTAATAGATCCGTCGGTATAATCGGAAACGCCGTTGTTTACCACCACATTTTCAAGAAGCGCATCTCTCTTGATCGCCCTGAAGATATCCGGTTCTTTTTCAGCGGAAAGGTCGATTACTTTGGCGTAGCATCCTCCTTCGTAGTTGAAAACGCCGTTGTTGTCCCAGCCATGTTCGTCATCACCGATCAGGTATCTTTTCGGGTCTGCGGATAAGGTTGTTTTCCCGGTTCCTGAAAGCCCGAAGAAAAGGGCTACATCTCCTTCTTCCCCAACGTTGGCGGAGCAGTGCATGGAAGCCATTCCTTTTAACGGGAGGTAATAGTTCATCATCGCGAACATCCCTTTTTTCATTTCTCCTCCGTACCAGGTTCCCCCAATGATCTGAAGCCTTTCGGTAAGGTTAAACATCACAAAGTTTTCGGAATTTAATTCCTGCTCTTCCCAATTCGGATTGGTGGTCTTGGATCCGTTAACCACTGTGAAATCCGGCTCGCCGAAATTTTCCAGTTCATAATGGGAAGGACGGATGAACATATTCGTTACGAAATGCGCCTGCCACGCCACCTCAACAATGAACCTTACTTTTAACCTTGTATCGGCATTGGTTCCGCAGAATGAATCTACAACATAGATTTTTTTAGCATCAGAAAGCTGGTTCAGCACTAATTCTTTACAAGAGCTGAAAGTTTCCGGTGTCGTCGGCAGGTTCACTTTACCGTCCCAGAAAATCGTTTCTCTCGTAACATCATCCTGAACTATGTACCTGTCTTTAGGTGAGCGACCTGTGAAAATTCCTGTTTTTACTGATACGGCGCCAGATTCCGTAAGCTCAGCTTTCTCAAAGCCTTGATTTTCAGGAGAAATTTCAGCCTGATACAATTCCTCATACGACGGATTGTAAACGACTTCAAAGTTTCCCTTAATCCCTAATTTTTCTAAATCCCGGATGATTTTAGCGTTTTTCATTTTACTTATATTTCTATTTCTTTTTTGGAGCTTAACAAAATTAATATTAATTAATTGTTAAAAGTGGTTTAAATATAATGATATAAGTCAGAATGACAAATAAAAAAACAAGTTTGTAAAAAACTGAAAATCAATAAACTAAATCAGAATAGTCGAAAATTGTTGTAAAACCTTTTCCCCAAAAATAGTCCCTGAAGCCATCAAATTTTGAGCTCATGACAAAATCTCCTCCCCATGCCCCCAGACTTTTAACAAAAACGGGACAATCTGCAAAAAACCGGGTCTTAACTGTGGGAATTTCAAGGAAATCCGATATTTTTTGCTCATGAATTAACATTAGCTGCGAAAAATTTTCCAATTCGTTACATAGTAAAATATTTCTTGTAAGATCCGAAAATTCGTCAACGTGTTTTTGGGACTTATTTTTTGAACGGTAAAAACTGATTCCTTCCCGGCTGTCCTGCTTCTGATTCAGGTGAATAAAAATCAGCTCATTTTTGAAAGAAGGATTGAAATTTACCTTTTCATATTTAATTTCCGGAACGCTTTGGTACAGTACTGCCGATTTTTCTTTGGCTACGGCAATATCATATCCGCTTCCTCCCAGGCTTATCTTATTTAAATGAAACGGATCAATCTCCGCCCATTCTGCAAGATTGTTCATTAATGTTGAACTGCTTCCCAAGCCATAGTCAGCCGGAAACTGAAGATTGGTTTTTAGATAATAGGTATCAGTATGTTTGAATTTAACCGAGGAAAGCGCCTGGACATTTTTTAAGGTTTTTACAATAAATTCAGCGTTTGAAGGGAGATTGGTTTCCAAAACCTGCCAGCTTTGATAATCAACAACTGCTTTCAGCCATAATCGGCCCTGATGAAAGGCTTCCCAGAAGATCACAGACTGCCCGTCCGGCTTTTCCTCAAAAGAAAACTCTTGTCCCAGCCGGGTAGGTACGGCTAAGACAAGAGCTCCATCCATTGCGAAATATTCTGAAGTAAGCATCAGCTTTCCCGGTGAAAATATCTCGCCCATGACTTTTAATTATTTTTTAGATGGCAGATGCCATATCTACGGAAGCATCAATTTTCTTGATAAGCCCCTGTAGGGTTTTTCCCGGTCCTACTTCTACAAATTTTGTAGCACCGTCTTTAATCATATGCTGTACGGATTGTGTCCATTTTACAGGTCCCGTCAACTGGGCAATCAGGTTTTTCTTGATTTCATCCGGATCGGAAACTGCCGTTGTGGTGATATTCTGATATACGGGAATCATCGCTTTTCTGAATTTGGTCTGCTCGATGGCTGCGGCCAGCCTTTCCTGTGCAGGCTGCATCAGAGGAGAATGGAACGCCCCGTTTACAGGCAATACCAAAGCTCTTTTAGCACCGGCTTCTTTTAATTTTACACAAGCCTCTTCTACCGCGGATGTTTCACCTGAAATGACAAGTTGTCCCGGACAGTTGTAATTGGCAGGCACTACAATCCCGCTGATCTGTGCACATATTTCTTCAACTTTAGCATCTTCCAATCCTAAAATTGCGGCCATAGAGCTCGGATTGGCATCACAAGCGGCCTGCATTGCTTTTGCTCTTTCAGAAACCAGCTTCAGCCCGTCGTTGAAAGACAGAACGCCGTTGGCCACCAATGCTGAAAATTCTCCTAAAGAATGTCCCGCTACCATTTCAGCGCCTAAACCGTTTACCGCTTTTAATGCAGCTACGGAGTGTATAAAAATTGAAGGTTGGGTAACCTCGGTTTTTTTAAGGTCTTCGTCCGTTCCGCCGAACATGATCGAAAGGATATCAAACCCTAAAATTTCATTGGCCGATTCCATCAGATCCTTAATGTCTTTTCTGGAATCATACAACTCCTTTCCCATTCCTACGAACTGAGAACCCTGCCCTGGAAATACAAGTGCTTTCATGTATTGATTTAAATATTATGCAAATATAAATATAATGTTAAAAAATATTCGTTAAAAGCGATTCAGATCATCATTCTAAGGAAGTAATCTGATCACCCGGTAGCCTGTGTTTACGTAAGCTCCGTTTGCTTTGGCTTTTACAAACTCAAACTTTGTTGCCAGCTGAGTCTGCACTTTATTCATTTGTCTGAAGATTTCGCCTTTCCTGTTTTCCCGGGTAAGCATATCATTGACGATATCGAAACCTACGATGGCAAATTTAGGAGGCGTCTTGCAGTATTTGTTTTTGTAAGCGGCAAGAATTTCTTTCTCGAAGCTGCCTTCGGTATTGATCTTCCGGTCCATCAAATACATCAGGTGTGCCTGGCTGAGATCATCCACTTTTTTCTCAAAAACCGGAGCGTAATACATACTGAATGCTTTCACGCCCTGTACTTCTTTGGATAAAGCAATAACCCTGTTGGCAAACCCTTCCGCAGCAGCATCGGTATCGTTGGCCAGAATCGCAATGACCGGAGCCGACTGGCCTGTCATCATATTTTTATCCAGCTGGATATCTGCCGGGGTATTTACGATGGTAATATTCGGATTTTTTAACGCTTTTTCAAGACCCGCCTTGATGTAGTTGGCATTTTCCTTTTTGGCATCGGCAACGATGTATATTTTTTGATCGGAGAAGGTTGATTTCACTTCATCCACGATTTTATCGGCATAGGTCTGATCATTGGTTTCCACAATAATCAGGTTGCTGTAATTGTATAATTCCGGAGAATTGGCAAACGGCGCTACAATCGGGATTTTCTGGTTTTTAGTAAACTCAAGCACATCCACCACATTCGATTTGAAGAACGGGCCGATGATCAGATCTGTATTGTTGGGATTGATCTGGGTAAGCGAATTCTTAAATGATGCTTCGTTTCCCGAATCGACGATCTTAATATCCAGCTTCTGTCCGCTGGCGGCATTTCTTTCAATAGCGAGTTTCGCTCCTGTAAGGAAATCCAATGCCATCGCACGATACTGGGTTTCGCCTGTGCTATATCCGAAAGGCAGCATCATCACCACGCTCAAAGCATCACCGCTTTTCTTTACATAGGCCTGATCCAACTTTTTTATCTTTAAGACCATTCCGGATCGTAATCCTTTGGAAAGCTCCGGATTCAGGGCAATCAGTTCATCGATGGTAATCCCGAACTTGTTGACAATAGAGAAAACGGTATCTCCCTGCTGCACGGTATAAGTTACATAATCATCAGCTTCCGCGGTAACTGTTGCGGATGACGGTTTTTCGTTTTCGACATCAACTTTTGCCTTCGGATTGGTATTTTCCTCAAATACATCAGCACCGGTACTTCTGCTTCCTGCTTTTTTTACTTTGATTGCTTCACCAGGTTTTAATCCGCGTTCTTCCAGTCCAGGATTCAGGGCAAACAAATCTTCTTTGGAAATGTTGAACTGTTTTGATATCCTGTAATAATTGTCTTTCGGCTGAATGATATATCCATCTTCCGAAGCAACAACAGGTGCTTCACCAATGGTTTCCACAGGTTTAACCGGTGTTGAAACAGCAACGGCTGTGTTTTGCGTAGCGCCACCGTATTTTTTTATGCTTTCAAGAGGAAGGATTACTTCATCTCCGATTTTCATGTGGGAATCCAGCTCCGGATTCAGTTTCCGAAGATCGGTTTCCGAAATTCGGTATTGTTTTGTAATTCCGTAGATGGTTTGTTTCGGCTGAAGGATGATCCTGCCGGTCTGAGCATTGCCTACGGGCTTTGAAGAAGCGGCCGTTTTCGGAGAAGCGGCAGCCGCCCTATCGTTTTTAACGGTTAAAACATCTCCCAAGGCCAGCTTTCCATCTTTCACTGCCGGATTCATCTTCAATAGTTCATCTACCGTAAGTCCGTATTTTTTTGCAATGTTATAAGGGGTATCGCCCTTTACAACGGTATGCGATCTCTGGGCAGAGACCCCCAAAACCATACATAAACTGGATAGTATAAAAAACCTCTTTATCATATTCGGTGATTATAGGTACAAAAATACTTCTTTAAAATTAAATGGCAACTATTATTAGTTTAGACTCCTCAATTTGCATTTCTTCTAAACAAGTTTCCAGCCACGAATAACCGTGGTCTGCAAAGAAAACACTGAAGTTATACACCCTTTCCTGCCAGTTGCCCGAGGGGTTTACTTCCAAAAATAAATTCTCCAGTCTTTCGAGAAGCTCGCTTTTTTTTATTTTTTCTGCATGAAGCAGGCGTTTTTTCATTCTTTTAAAAGATTTCAGCTGCCGCACTTCTTCCGCCTTTACCATATTCCCGAAAGATTTTTCAGTGCCTTCGGCCATGGCTTTTAATTCTGAAAACTGACGGAGCAGTAAGCTTTCCTTCTCTTCCAGAGTTTCAAGAATAACATTATCTTCCAGCATTTTAGTGTTGGTAACCGCTGTAAAATTCCGGAAAAAGTCCTCGATCTTCAGGTTTAATCTTTCGATTTTCCCTACTGTTTTCTCCTTTAAAAACAACATGGAGTTCCGGGGAATAAGAACAGGAAACGGAACATTAATTTTTGAAAAGTAATCTTTCAGCTCCAGCCAGTACATGATTTCGGCATTTCCTCCGATGTACGCCAGGTTCGGCAAAACGGTTTCCTGGTATACCGGACGCATTAATGCATTCGGGCTGAATTTTTCAGGATGATGGTCCAGCTCATTTAAAATTTCTTCTTTCGTAAAAGAAATATTTTTATCGATAATGATGTATTTTTTGCCATCGAAATCAATCCGGTCTCTGGTTTCTGAAAGATAGAATAAATTAATTTCGCGCGGGTTGACCTGAACTTTCCCGTATTTCTGTGTAAGGAAGTTTACTTTATCTTCAGCGCTCTTATATAAACCGAAATTCAGAAGCTCGTCTTGAAAGGTTTCTTTGATTTGTGCTTTGAGCTCTTTTGAGTCTCCGTCCATGATCAACAATCCGAATTCCGAGAATAACCTATTGACCAAGATCCTGATGGCTTCCGTTAAAGTATTGCCAGGTTTGTAGGCTTCTTTCAGCATTAAAATCAGTTCGGTTCCGAAAACGTAATCTTTAAATTCCTTTTCAAATTCGGAAATGAAAAAGGTATCGTTAATGGCAATTCTTCCTACTGCCCCGCCTGATTTCTCGTTGATCTCATAAAAATTGGATTCCGTTCTAAAATGGTTGATTTCCGCAAAATCATGATCTTCGGAAGCCATCCAGTAGACCGGGACGAAATTAAAATCCGGAAAATTCTGTTTTAAATAAGAACAGGTTTTAACGGTCTGCAGAATTTTATATACGAAGAAAACAGGTCCGGAAAAAAGATTAAGCTGATGACCGGTGGTGACCGTAAATGTATTTGAAAATTTGAGAGCACTTAAGTTTTCCTTTTGTTTTGATGAAAGGTCAAGATGTGCTAACTGTTTTTCTAAGGCATCCGCCAAAATATGTCTCTGCTCTTCAGTGAAAGACTCTTGCTTTCTATGAATCTGCTTTCTGAAATGATCTAAAGAAAAGGTGTATTCTTCAAAACCCTCAATATCATGATTCAAAAAATCCTTTATCAATTGAGGAATGCTTTCTATATCCTGAAAAGATATTTTATTAATCGTTTTCAACGCTGTAAAATTTTAGTTGAACAAATACCAAACAATCCCAAGGTTCAGCCTGAAATCGTACACAGGATAGCTTGGAAATGCGTAGGCTTTGTTATGTGAAAGGAAAGTCCCGACCTGCTGTCCTTCGATAAAGAAGAACATTTTTTTCACTTTCATATTGAAATAGATATCAGCAATGGGTTGCCCGCCGATTGAAAATGAATTGGCATCCGGCAAAATGTATTCGTTAAGAATCGGGAAATACCTTCTTGAGGCAAATTTCGAAAAATAATATACTTTAATCCCTGTCTGAATTTCTGCCGCCTTTTTAAAGGCTTTGGTCTGATAAAAGAAATTGGCACGTCCGATGAAATCCGGTAGCGGCAAAAGGTCTTTATTGGTTAAGACATTCTGGAACTGCAGCCTGGTATTGAGATGGAAGTCCCCATAGCTGAACGTGGCATCTCCCCCGATCTGCGAAATATTCACCGGGGTTCCGCTTTGCTGCGGCATGGCATTGGAGTCAAAGTAAGTGTAATTGTCGATTCTGTAATAGTTGGCAAACAATTCCGTTTTGAACCATTTTAATCCCATACTTCCTCCGATTTCCGAAACCGTCTGGTTCTGGGCATTCTGAAGGTAGTAATTGTAATTGTTGTAAATGGAGGTATTCAGGATGTAGTTGAATGACGGATACGCACTCTGAAAATTCACCTTGGCATTAACAAAGTAATTTTTTACCGGTTCAAACTTCAAATTGTTGGTGGTTTTCAGATACGTGCCGAACTGGCTTCCGTTTGAAAATTCCAGGAAGGAATTCAGCTGGATTTTGTCAAAAAGCCTGATCTGAAGATTTCCGATGGCTCCAAGACGGCTTTCCTTAATCTCAGTCGGAATTTGAAGCAACGGCAAATTGATTGCATCGGTTCCAAATTTCAACATCTGATACCGGACCCCTGCATCAAGTTTAAATTTCTCATTATCCCAAACCAGACTTACCGTATTGCTTAAATTATCCGAGTATTTTTTTGAACTGAGCGGCCCGTCAGTCACGAGCTGCTGGGGAGCATCATACCAATAGGCTTCCGGCGCATTCTGGCTGTAGTAATATTTATTTCCCTGATGAGAAATCGTATGTCTTATCTTAAAAGGAATCTTTTCCGAGTTGAACGGTGCAAACTGATGCGTCAGATAATATCTTCTGTACGAAAACTGGGAGCTTGATGCCGCCAGGTTGACCTGCATGTTCTGCCTGTTCCTTGAATTGGTGTCTCCCTGCTGGAAAAGGCTGTCTACGGCAATTCCTCCATTTTCCTGGTTGTTGACATTCTGGTGGAGGTAGTGTGCAAACAATTCATAGTTGCCCTTTTTTGACACGTAATGCCCCGTAAATAAGGTATTATTGTTGGAAGCCAGCGAGTTCCTGTACATCCCTTGCGAGCGCAGTCCGCTGTACTCCAAAGAAAAATTGAACCTTTTCCCAATGTTTTGGGTGTACATGGATTTTAAAGCCGCTCCGTTTTTCATCGCATTGTGGTAAATGAAGGTTGCCGTCGGTGTTTTAACGTCGTAATAATTGATATCATCAACCCCAAGGATCCAATACGATTTATTCGTCGGCAACACCGCCAAATTCTGCTCCGGAATAACTTCATAGGTCAAAGGATTGAATCCCGCCCCAATGTTGGCCACCTGTGCCCTTCCGAAATTATCCCGGTTGTTGTACTGGGAGAAAATATAAGTCTTATCGAAGGTCATCACCGTATCAAAAACCTTCTTTTCTGAAAATTGCTTCTGGTACAGGTAATCGTTGATGGTCGGCTTAAATATTTTCAAAGAATCTTTCTTTCCTGAATCCACCACCAAGGTATCTTCTTTGGGAAGCTGATTGGAATCGGTCTTGTTGACTACCTGCGCCTGAATGGTGAGGCTGAGAAAGAATATGATGGAAAAAATGTATTTCATATATATTACCAAAATCTTATTTCCTATTGAACGGCCAGATTTTGTAGAGCAAAAATAAGAAATAATGGGGAATAAAAAACCCCGCATGAAAAATGCGGGGTTTATAAAAAATATTCAATTTAAAATTGTTTATTAATAACCAGGATTCTGTTGAATTCCAGGATTAACATTTAATTCATTTTGAGGAATAGGTAATGCCCATTTATAACTAGTTAATGGAAGATTACTTGGTGCTGCTGCAGGAATATTCACTGTTGAAGAAGAATAATCTGCCGGGTCTCTATCAATACCTTTGTTAGCAAGAGTTCCTAATCTTTTAATATCCATAAATCTAAAGCCTTCAAATGCAAATTCTACACGTCTCTCATCCATAACTCCACCCCATGCCTGCTGAGCTGATGTATAAACTGGAGCTGTTTGAGCACTACCATACCTAGCGTCACGAACTGCCTTTACAGCAGTTGCTGCACCACTGAGATCACCAGCTGCAATTCTTGCTTCTGCCTTTATCATATACATTTCAGACAGTCTCATAATTTTAAAATCATTATTATTAGCATTGCTAGCTGTTGTAGCCCATGTTGAACTTCCTGTTGTTGTTCCTCCATGTTTATTAATGATTAATCTATCACTTTGCAAATAATTAGTAGAGCTCTGATAGTTTGCATCTACAGTAGACGAAGGTGCAATTAATACATTTGCTCTTACATCCTGTACAGTTGAGGATAAACCAGAGGCTGGTAAATTGCTTGGATTAACTTTATTATGTAAAGCTCTACTTAATTCATAAAAAGGAGATCCTGCTGCTGACGGTCTCACAGAAACCCATGCATTATGCAAATTTGTTGCTTGATTATTTTGGTTTGCAGTTCTTTTAAGTTTGAAAATAACTTCAGCTGTTGAAGCTTGGTTATCTGAGAAAAACAAACTCCTATACTGAGCAGGTGTTGCTAAAGTAAGCCCAGAATTATTAATAACATCATTAGCAAAAGTCTCTGCACTTGTATAATTTCCCTTGTACATATAGGCTCTAGCTTTAAGCCCTTTAGCAAACCACACATTCGCATAAACATTACTAAATGCTGTAGCGTTGGTAGTGAAAATACTAATTGCCTGATCTAAATCTGAATGTATAAGACTATAGAAAGCAGCATTCGTAGCTCTAGGATTAGCCTTTTCCTCTGGTAAAAAGACGCGATTTGCAATAATACCCGCTAAAGCATTATCATTTTTCGGATCCGGAGAAAAATATCCTAAAATTGTTAAATGTGCATATGCTCTTAAAGTTAAAGCTTCGGCTTTAATCCTGTTAATAACTTTAGCATCATCATTACTTCTAGGTACAATTTTATCTGCAAGTACAATTACCCGATTTATTCTAGCTAAAGCAAAATAATTATTTGTCCATATAGAAACAGGTAAATTAGATCCTGGATTCATTGTAAATATATACTCCGTTGCTTTACCTTGCCCTCCGTTTGCAAATCCGATTCCAACTTCATCTGTAAATACTGACACTGATTCAGCTTCAGCTCTGGAAGTCAATATATTATAAGCGGTGTTTAATAAATATGACAAGTCAGCACTTGTTTGTATTGCTACATCTTCCGTTAAAGCTCCCGGAGCAAAGGTCTCTAATTTGTCATCATTACATGATACAAATAATACTCCTAGGGCTATTATTGCGAATTTAAAATATGTTTTCATAAATTTTTTAATTAAAGTTAAAATCTAAAGTCTACACCTACTGTAAATGTTTTTGCAGAAGGATAATTTGCAGCATCACCATTACGATTACTTTCCGCGTCAAATCCTCTCCATTTTGTCCAAGTTAAAAGATTTTCACCCTGAACATAAATTGATGCAGAATATAAGAATGTTCCTTCAAGCAAATTTTTAGGAATTCTATATCCAAGTTGAGCATTTCTCAATCTTAAATATGATGCATCAACTAAAAATCTATCTGAAGAAGCAGACAACGCTCTATTAGTAGCAGTTAAAGAAGGTAAAGAAGCATTAGGATTATCAGTGGTCCATGAATCTAATAAATCACGGGATACATTAAACTGTCCAAGATTATCAGGATCATACATAGTCGATAAATCGCCATCAATTCTTTCAATTCCTGCAACAAAAGTAAATGTTGTAGACGCATAAAACCCTTTATAATCCGCATCAAAACCAAAACCACCTTGATATTTAGGCAGATAATTATATTTTCTTATTTTTCTATCTGCAGCAGTAGGAGTTTCCGTTGGGTTGCCATTAGCATCTTCAAATAACAATTCTCCATTTCTAGGATTAACTCCTATGTAGTGATAAAGATATGGCATAAATGGCAGCTGACCATTTTGTTGTCTTAATATATATTCTGTACCACTGTCTATAATTCCAGTATTCGGAATACCTCCTAATTCCTGGTTATTAAGGGATCCATTAGCTCGAACGTTAATCTTTAAGTTTTCATTTCTTAAAATTGCATAATTTAAACTTAATTCATAACCTCTATTATAAAGGAACAATGATGTATTATGAGTAATGGAACCTGTACCCAATACAGGAGCCATAGGATCCGTATAGAACATATTCTCCGTTTTTTTCTCATATCTATCAAAAGATCCTGTTAGTCTGCTATTAAACAACTCAAAATCAAGACCTACATTATAACCTTTTGTTGTTTCCCAAGTAAGAAGTGGATCTCCAAAAGCTATACCCATTCCGAATGCACTGTTATAGGACCCGCCTGCTGTTGTAATTGGAGAATAAACATCATAAAAACCTGGAGGGTTTAAACCTGCAAAAATGTTTCCATTAACGATACGTTGGTTACCTACTTGACCATAAGACCCTCTAAGCTTAAGAACATTTACAAAATCTACATTGTCCATAAAACTTTCTGAATCGATGTTCCATCTACCACCTACAGACCAAAATGTTCCCCATTTTCTATCCGGTCCGAATCGGCTAGTTCCATCTCTTCTAACAGAAGCTACCAAACCATATGTTTTATTAAAATCATAATCGAAAGATCCGAAATATGATATCAAATCCAATTTAGATTTAGAATTTGAAATAGTTGGAACATACCAGTCATTAGCAGCAGTATCACTTACATATCCTGCACCTGTATCAGGAACATAATTTTTAGGGTTCAGTCCTCTTTGAGTCTGAATTGCAGATTGTAATTGGTACATATTGTATTCCATATTACCTGTAATATTAAAAGTATGTTTACCAAAACTTTTAGTATAACCTAACTGCGCTAAATTGTTGAATGAAAAAGTATAATTATTATTTACTGATTCTGTTCCATTAAATGCACCACCTAAATAAGATGGAACTCCTTGTGTAGGAGAAAACAACAAACTGTTAAAACTTTCTGGTTGCTGCACAGCTGAAAGTCTCTGATAGATCAACTGAGCATTTGTTCTGGTCCTAGCAACCAATCCTGGTAAAATCTTATAAGATAGATCCGAATTAACATCAAATCTATAATCATTAAATCTTCTGTAATAAGTTTGTACTTTGTCGATTAGAAATAATGGAGTATATAGTAGACTACCTCCCGATGCAACATAATCTTGGAAAAGTTGGTATCCGTTAGAATACATACCCGGAGTCAAGTAAGGAGCTCCCATTTGTGCACCTAATATTGGATTTTGATTAATTGCACTTGCATCACCTTCTGATGGCTGATCACTATTTTTTGAAAAAACAGCTGATAATCCTACGAAATAATCAAACCTTTTATTTTCACTTTTTCCAGTAATGTTATTTCTTAAAGAGAACCTCTGTAATGATGTTCCAGCAAGTGTACCGTCTTGCTGCAAATAACCAACCGCAGTATAAGAACGTAATTTCTCATTACCACTTTCAACGCTTAGGTTATGAGAAGAGAAAGTACTTGGGTTATAAAAATAATCTAGCCAATCTGTATTGTCCTTAAAATCAGCAATTTCCTGATCTGTCATTGAACCTCCCCAGCCAGTATTTACTCTTTTTTCTAAAGTTAACAATTCTTTTGCGTTCGCAATATTGTAATCATTCTTCTGCAAAATGTTTACACCCATCTGAGAACTATAATGAAATCTTAATTTTCCACCTGTTTCAGATCCTCTTTTTGTTCTAATTACAATTACTCCATTAGAAGCTCTGTTTCCGTATTCCGCAAGAGCAGCAGGATCTTTCAAAACTTCAAAAGTTTCAATATCATAACTATTCAAATTACGAAATGCGTCACTATTTGACGGGAAACCATCAATAACATAAAGCGGATCCGAATTTCCTGATAAAGTTCCAACACCACGTATAACTACTGATGGTTTAGCACCTGGCTGTCCACTTCCCGTACTAATATTAACACCAGCTAGTTGACCTTGAACTGCATTCAAGACATTAACCTGTGCTCTGTTTTCAATAGTTTCAGCTTTTATCTGCTGAGTAGAACCAATAGCAGTTTTCTTTGTAACAGTTCTATAGCCTTGTACAACAACCTCCTCAATTTGTTTTTCTCTTTGAGTAGTATCTCTTCTTGTTGTTTGTGCAAAAGCTATTGATCCCATAAAGAACACAGCACCTACACTTAATACACGTAATTTCACATTCATATTAACAAATTTTAATATTTTAAGAACGCAAATATGTTAATAAATATTAAGATTAACAAATTTTTCACAATACCTTAAAGAATGATATATTACTTTAGTGCTTCTATAATATATTTTAATATATCATACTATAATTTAAATTTACTAAAAAAAGAAACATTTATAAAAAATTAACTCAATCACACCAAATTAACACTCAACACTCAACAAAAAAAAAATTATTTAGAATCATTATAAATTTAAGGACTAATAAATAATAGCTTAATCAAAGATTTTTTTCTTTAATAACAGAAATCAACTTAAATGCTACAAATGAATTTTTATAAAAAAACCAGAGCAGAAATCTACTCTGGTTTATCCGTTAAAAATTTATAATTGTTAATTATCGTATCCCGGATTTGAAACTACAGACGTTCCTGCTACATCAGTTTCCACTCTCGGAATAGGGAAAGCATTTAATCGAATATCAGTGCTTGCACTTACTGGCCGTGGCACAGCATCTCCCCATCTAAATAAATCCCATAATCTGAAACCTTCTCCAACCAGTTCTTTCGCTCGTTCAAGTTTCAGTATGGACATATCAACCGTTGTTACTGCCGGCAAACCTCTATTCGTTATTATTCGATTATAATATGCTAATGCAACCGTAGGAGAACCTCCATTAAGCTCAGCTTCTACACCATTAAGTAACACCTCCTCAATTCTAACAATTTTAATATTGTCTGTACCTTCCAAGTTTGGATATTTATATAGGTAATATTCCCCGTCGGTCAAAGAAATGATGTTCTTTCTTACATCGCTATTACTGTAAGAATTATATAATGATTCTTCCATAACTACATTTCCGTATCCATTATAATTCATCATATATCCCCAAGAATCTGTACCATTAGATCCTGGTACCCCAACTGCTAATTCGAAAATACTGTTATTTTGTTTTACAGCACTCCAAGATCCCGCATAAGAAGCAGCCGGTATTACTTGATAAGAATCTGCAATTTCAGCAACTAGCGATCTTACTTTAGAATAATCCTTTTTGTAAAGATAGAATCGGCTCATCAATGCTTTTACAGCATTTACATTAAGAAATGTTGGATCACCGGAACTGATATCGTAATTTTCCATCATATTTAAACCGTTAATGAAATCGGCTTCAATCTGAGCTTCATTTTCAGCAACCGTACTTCTGGCCTGCATTGCTTTCGGATCATATTTCAAAGGAGTCACAATCCCAAGATTTCCACCCGCATATTTCTGTCCATATAATTTCAAAAGATCAAAAAAGAACAGAGCCCGTAAAGCATAAGCCTGACCAACATGATATCTTACAGCATCTTTTTGGGAAGCAGTTCCCTGAATACCATTAATATCTGTATTGATCAAAATATTTGCTTTTCCTACGGCAGTATAGATCTGTCTATAGGTATCTCTTGCATAAGCATCAGAAGAAGTCATCGTATAGTTATAAACCGTATTATAATAACCTGCATAACCATTACTATACATTTCATCAGATCTCACTTCTGCATATAATCCATAATCTCTTCCGTAATAAGTTGATGCTCTCATAGAAGTATACATTCCCCTTTCAAAAGATTCAACTTCTGTTAAACTCTTTAATGGGGCCTGCTCAACATCCTGATAAAATTTTGTTTCAACAAAATCATCACTGCAAGACAATGTGGTGGCTGATATACCAATCGCTAGAATAGCTGTTTTTATAATATTTATTTTCATAATATTTTTAATTTTTGATTAGAATCCAATGTTAACACCAATACTGTATGTTCTCATGATTGGCAAATTCAGGTTCGACGTCCCTTCAAGATTAATTTCCGGATCCAGTTTTAATCTGTCGTCAAATGTATGGGTCCAAAGATTTGTTCCCATTACATAAATCTGTACTGAATTAAGTCCTGAACCATTTAAGAAGTCTCTTGTAAATGTATATGAAAGTTTAGCATTTCCTAATCTGATGTAGTCACTATCATACAAGAATCTTGTTGAGGCCTGATTACTTCTTTTATTGCCACCATAAATAGGCTTTGGATTTGCTGCATTTGGATTATTTGGCGACCAATAATCCATCTGATCTGCGTATCCTGGATAGTTCGCAGTATATTGACCATCACTGAATAAGTAATTAGCCCAATCATCATATATTTTCCCTCCGAAACCATACGTAAACTGTGCGTCCAAACCAAAACCTTTATAAGCCATGTTTATGTTAGCCCCACCAAATACTTTACTTAAAAAGCTTCCCTGTACAGCTTGTTTAGCATTATTATAATTGTTCGTGGTTTCTCCGTCGACTCCATTCACATACCATAGAGGATCTCCATTACTTGGATCTACACCAGCCCATTTTCTTAAATACCAGGTTCGAACCCCTTCTCCTACTCTGATCGTTTGCAAACCTGAGTTTACATCACCTCCATAAAGTGAAGTTATTTTATTATCCAATGTACTTAGGTTAGCACCAACGCTTAAGCTAAACTGATCTCTTGACCCTCTAAAGATTTCACCATTTACAGAAAATTCGAATCCTTTATTAACCAAATCACCAATATTATCTACATAGCTTGGTAATCCCTGAGCAGAAGAAAGCGGAATATTATAAATCAGATCCTGGGTCTTTTTATTATAATATTCTGCAGAAACCGTTAGTCGGTTTTTGAAAAACCCAAAATCAAATCCTACGTTGAAAGGCTTAATTGTTTCCCATTTTAAGTTAGGATTAAAATATCCTGAATAACTCGCAGCTGCCAGATCACCATAATTGGTTGAATAAGAATATAAAGCGTATGGTAATGCTGAAATCTGATTACCTAATTTACCATAGGATGCTCTAAACTTTAAAGATGAAATTGCATTTATTGTTTTGATAAAATCCAATCTTGCAAGATCTACTCCTAAACCGGCAGACCAAAAATCTCCCGCTTTCTGATCAGGCGTAAAATTGGAAAGAACGTCTCTTCTGTAGGATGCATCTAATAAAATCAATTTATCAAAATCATAATGTCCTGTTATAGCATAACCATATCTACTGTTCTCACTTTTACCTCCAGCTATAGACTGCATTTTAACAAAATTTGTTAAAGTGGTAAGGCTTAAAGTTCCTACAGATGAAGCTGAAGCAGTAATATTTCTGAAATCAGACTTATAAGCTTCCTGGATTGCAGAAAAATCAAAATTGTGTTTATCTGCTAACTGGAAATTATAACTTAATATATTTTGTACGTTGAAATTAAAATATCTTCTGGTTCCTGAATTTGCCAGACCATTGTAATTGGTTCCATCTCCATGAAGTGGACTGGAATATTCATCTTCTTCAATATTGATATATTCCGGAGCAAAAACAAATCTGTACTTTAAATTTTTAAGAATATCATATTCAGCATAAAGACTACCAAAAACCCTCGCTGTCTTCCCTATATTCGAATTCAAATCAAGAAGTGCAGCATTATTAAATAGGCCGTTTGACATTCTTCCGTTAGGCCCCCAATAATAACTTCCGTCTGCATTATACAGGGGATCCGTCGGTCTTAGGAAATACTCTCCTAAAATAGGATTTGCAAATCCTCCTCCATTAGCTAACGTACTTATCTTACTATAAGAAAACTGTAAATTTGTTCCAAATCTAAATTTATCTGTTGCTTTAACATCTAATTTATTTGTAAATGTCAACCTATTGAAATAAGAATTATTTACTATACTATTCTGATCAAAATAGTTGATCGAAGAATAATAAGAAATTTGATCATTTCCACCTGAAACACTTGCATCTGCGTTTTGAACATATGCTCCTGAGCGGGAAAGTGCTTTTCTCCAGTCTGTATTTCCACCTTGTGTATAGATAGATGCAATTCCTTCTCCTAGAGCCCCACCCTCAAGTTGTGAAATGGTATTTTCAATAGTTCCTAGTGAAGGATATGCATTTAAAACGCTAACTGCCGTTAATTGTTTGTATTGATCTGCATTAAGACCTCTATAGCCTTCAATAGCACGGTCACTAACCCCATGATTAAAACTTACATTAAATCTTGGCTTTCCTTTTTTACCGGACTTGGTTGTAATAATAATAACTCCTGCTCCGGCATCTGCACCATAAACAGCTGTTGAAACAGCATCCTTTAATACAGTAAGACTTTCAATATCATCAGGATTTAAATTCGCTAGTATATTTGCAGTTGTACTATTACCAGTTAGGTCACCAGATGATACTCTAACACCATCCACAATATAAATCGGCGAAACTCCACCATTAATTGAAGCTACCCCTCTTACACGTACAGATGCAAATCCACCCGGCTGACCTGATGCAGCACCTGTCTGAACTCCCGTCACTCTTCCCTGGAGCATTTTATCAACAGATGCAACAGGAATATCTTCAATGGCCTTTGCTTTCATCGTAGATGTAGATCCTGTAATTTCCTGAACAGCTCTCTTTTGACCAAACCCGACCATAACCACCTCTTCAATCTGAGTTTCTTTGGCTACCGTATCATTTGTTGTAGTTTGTGCAAAAATCGCTTGCCCCAAAAAAAACAAAGCTCCTGCGCTCAATACTCTTAATTTCACATTCATATTAACAAATTTTAATATTTTAAGAAGACAAATATGTTAATAATTCTCAACACCGCCAATTCTTAATTTTTGACCAATAAGGCTAAAAGCGCCTATCAGAGAGGTTTTAAAGAATTTTAACGTACCACCATTTATGTGAATTAAGTTAAAACAGATTCAATTGATAGAGATTTATCTTATGAATAATTTGATCTTTAATTATATTAAACAAACATTTGATCAAATTTAGAAACATTCTAAATTAATAAAATAAAAAGAAAAAAAATAATCCCGCTCACTTTGAGCGGGATTATTATATCATTTTAAGACATTAAAGCAATTACTTCAATTTCTTCTTCACAGCAACCTCTTCATAAACTTCAAGAATGTCACCTTGTTCGATGTCATTATAGCCTTTCAGGTTCAATCCGCATTCGTAGCCCTTCGTCACTTCTCTTACGTCGTCTTTGAAACGCTTCAAGCTTTCCAATTCCCCTTCGAATTTTACGATACCGTCCCGCAGCAAACGTATTTTCGATTGACGAGTCACTTTTCCGGTAAGAACCATACAACCTGCAATGGTACCTACTTTAGAAATCTTGAATACTTCACGGATTTCTACGTTACCGATTACCTGCTCCTGAATTTCAGGAGAAAGCATTCCCTCCATCGCTTCTTTTACTTCATCGATGGCTTTGTAGATGATAGAATACGTTCTGATCTCGATTTCTTCACGATCGGCAAGTTCTTTTGCGTTGGCACCCGCTCTTACGTTAAATCCGATGATAATGGCATCAGATGCAGCAGCAAGATTGATATCAGATTCTGTAATCTGTCCTACACCAGAGTGAAGGATTTTTACGCTGATTTCTTCCGTTGACAACCTCTGCAACTGATCGGAAAGCGCTTCTACGGAACCATCCACGTCACCTTTAAGGATAATGTTCAATTCTTTGAACTCACCTAAAGCAATACGTCTGCCCAATTCCTCAAGCGTCGTATGTTTCTTGGTTCTGATTGACAATTCTCTCTGAAGCTGCTCTCTCTTATTGGCAATAGCTTTACCTTCGCTTTCGTCAGCATATACCCGGAATTTATCTCCTGCAGTAGGTGCTCCGTCAAGACCTAAGATCGTGGCAGGAATAGAAGGACCTGCCTCCGCAAGATTTTTCCCTCTTTCATCAAGCAAAGCTTTTACTTTACCATGGTTCTTACCTGCTACTACATAATCTCCGACTTTCAAAGTTCCGGATTGTACCAGCATCGTGGCTACATATCCTCGTCCTTTATCCAATGATGCTTCAATAACCACCCCGTTTGCAGAACGATCCGGATTGGCTTTCAATTCCAGTAATTCTGCCTGTAACAATACTTTCTCCAATAGCAGATCCATATTATTACCCATTTTTGCAGAGATTTCCTGAGCCTGAACGTTTCCACCCCACTCTTCTACAAGAACCGGAGGGTTAAGGCCCGAAAGCTGCTGGCGGATGTTATCCGGATTGGCATTCGGTTTATCCACTTTGTTGATGGCAATGATCATCGGTACTCCCGCAGCCTGTGCGTGAGAGATCGCTTCTTTGGTTTGAGGCATTACATCATCATCGGCAGCGATTACAATAATCGCAATATCCGTGATCTGTGCTCCCCTTGCCCTCATCGCTGTAAAGGCTTCGTGACCCGGCGTATCCAGGAAAGTAATTCTCTGTCCGTTTTCCAGCTTCACGTTATAAGCTCCGATATGCTGGGTAATCCCTCCGGACTCTCCTGCAATAACGTTTGTTTTTCTAATATAATCCAGCAATGAAGTTTTACCGTGGTCCACGTGTCCCATTACGGTAACTACCGGTGCTCTCGATACTAAGTTTTCTTCATTGTCGATTTCCTCATCAGCTTCTGCTTCTTCAAGGTCAGCATCGGAGAATTCAATTTTATATCCGAATTCATCTGCTACCAATAGTAAGGTGTCGGCTTCAAGTCTCTGGTTCATGGTCACCATTACTCCCAGAGAGAAACACGCAGAGATTACTTCCGTCGGAGATACGTTCATCAAACTTGCCAATTCACCTACTGTGATGAATTCGGTTACTTTCAATGTTCTGTCTGCCGCATCAATCTCCTGTTGACGCTCATCCTGTTCCCTACGGAAATTTCTTTTATCTTTTCTGTGTTTTGCAGATTTAGACTTACCTCCTTTATTGGTTAATTTCTCAAGGGTTTCCTTGATCTGGTTTTTAACCTGTTCGTCAGTAAGCTCAACAGGCATGGTCCTTTGGCCCGGTCTGTTGTTTCCGAAACGGTTTCCACCCTGGCCTCCTTGTCCCGGCGGGCGATTGCCCTGTCCCGGTGGACGGTTGCCTTGGTTGTTTCCGAAACGGTTTCCACCGCCCTGGCCTTGTCCGCCCTGCCCCTGAGGACGGTTACCTTGTCCGCCGCCCTGGCTATTGTTTCCAAAACGGTTTCCGCCTTGTCCACCTTGTCCTGGGTTACGGTTTCCACCTTGTCCCTGGCCACCCTGGCCCTGAGGCCGGTTGCCTTGTCCCTGGTTATTACCTCCCTGCTGGTTGGTTCCTCCCTGTTGGTTTCCGCCTCCCGGTTTCTCGATTCTTTTTCTTTTTTTCTTAGCTCCCGCTCCCTGTTTAGGGGCAAACTGAGTTAAGTCGATTTTTTCACCGACGATTTTAGGCCCGTCGAGTTTCTGATAAACCGTTTCAATTTTTTGCGGTTCCTGAGATTCCTCGCTTGCTTTGGCAGGCTCGGCAGGTTTTTCCTGAGCCGGTGTGGCTACAGGATTTTCTGCCACAGGTTTCGGTGCTTCCTGTACAGGAGCAGCCGGTTGTTCTACAGGCTGTTTTTCCTCTTCTTTTTTCTCCTCCATCTTTGGCTTGTCTTTTTTCACGGGTCTATTTCTGGACTCGATCTGAGACAAATCTATTTTATCCAGGACTTTAAATTCCTGTTTTTCAGGAGTTGCCTTTACCTCAGGAGCAGGGACAACTTCTTCTTTTTTCTCTTCTGCCACAGGCTGTGGTTTCGGAGCCGGAACTTCTTCAACTTCAGGTTTTTTAGGTTCCAAATCTATTTTACCTAAAATTTTAGTTTCCGGTTTGTTAGCTTTAGCTCTTATTACTTCAGGGGTTTTCTTTTCCTCGATTTCCAGCTTTTCTTCCGGAACTTTGGTAATCACCACCTCATGGGATGCTTTACGCTGTTCGCCGTCCTTGGCAAACTCAGCCTCCAATGCAGAATATGCCGCTTCTTCTAATTGAGCGTTAGGATTGCTTTCAACCTCGATACCCTTAGCCTGTAAAAACTCTACTAATCTGGACATCGAAATGTTGAATTCCTTAACCGCTTTATTTAATCTAATTTTTGGCATCTATATTATTTACTATTTTTTAATTCTTAAAATTAAAGTATTTCTTTTTTACCGTTTATTAAAATTTACTTAAAAATCTTAATCTTCGAATTCTTCTCTAAGAATACGTTTCACTTCTTCAATCGTTTCTTCTTCCAAGTCTACCATGTTGAGCAAACTTTCCGTTTCCTTATCCAAAACTGATTTTGCAGTAGTAAGACCTACTTTCTTAAACTCATCCAGAATCCACTGATCGATATCGTCATTGAATTCTCTTAATTCAACATCATCATCCTCGCTGGCTTCTCTGTGCACATCAATCTCATAACCTGTCAACCAGGAAGCAAGCCTGATATTCTGACCCTGCTTTCCGATTACTTTGGATATTTCTTCAACCGGAGTATATACCAAGGCATATTGCTGCTCCTCGTTGATGTCGATTTTATTGATGGTTACATTTCCTAAAGCTCTTTTCACCAGGATTTCAGGGTTTTTAGACCACTGAATAACATCGATGTTTTCATTTCTCAACTCTCTTACCACGCCATGAATTCTTGATCCTTTCACCCCCACACAGGCTCCTACCGGATCTATTCTGTCGTCGTAAGCATCCACTGCAATTTTCGCTTTCTCTCCCGGAATTCTCACTGCTTTTTTAAGCATGATCGTGCCATCCTGGATTTCAGGAATTTCCAGCTCCAATAATTTCTCAAGGAATTTCGGGGCAGTTCTGGAAATAATAATCTGCGGTTTTGAACCTTTGAAATCTACTGTTTCAACAATAGCTCTGATATTTTCACCTTTTTTAAAGAAGTCGGATGGAATCTGGTTTTCTTTCGGCAAAATGAATTCGTTATCCTCATCATCCAGCAAAATTACATGCTTGTGACGGATGTGATGGATTTCCCCTACGACAATCTCCCCGATCCGGTCTTTAAACTGCTCGTACAACATGGCATTGTTGTGCTCCTGCAATTTTGTAGCCAAGATCTGCTTCAGGGTAAGAATATTTCGTCTTCCCAACTGAGCAACAGGAATTTCCATCGTAAAATCTTCACCTACCTCAAAAGTCGGATCGATTTTTTTGGCTTCGGAAATCTCGATTTCCAGGTCATCGTCTTCAGACATTTCGTCTTCCACGATGGTTTTATTTAAAAAGATCTGAAAATCCCCTTTATCAGGGTTTACAATCACATCAAAATGATCATCCGAATCATATCGTTTTCTCAGAAGGGTCTTCAGAGAATCTTCAATAATTGCCATAAGATCAATCTTACTGATCCCTTTTTCGTCTTTAAAATCACCGAAGGATTCAATCAACGCTATATTGTCCATTTACTTTTTTTCTTTTAAAATTTAATTGTTACTAATGCTTTCTTAATCTCAGAGTATGGAATTTCTTTTTCCTCCTCCACATCCACTTTTCCTTTACCGATGTCTTTCGGCTTGCGGTATCGCAGGATCAATGTGATTTTTTCTTCATCTATCTTTGCCAGTTCGCCTTCAATTTTTGTATTGTCATTCAGTAAAACCTCGATTTCCCTTCCGATATTTTTAGCAAACTGTCTCGGAGTTGCCAGAGGCTCGCTTAATCCTGCGGACATAACCTGCAGGCTGAAATCATGTTCTTCGCGATCCATATTGAATTCTATGGCCCGGCTTGCATCAAGGCAGTCCTGTAAAGAAACCCCGTTGTCACCATCTAAAATCACCGTAATGTCGTCCCCTGCAGAAAATTTCAGATCAATAAGAAATAAATCCGTTCTGGTTTCAAGGAACTCATGTAATAATTCTTCAATTCTTTTTCTAAACTCCATATATGTTATAAAATCTTGATTTACCTGTACGAAAAAAGGCTTTCTTCCGAAGGCCTTCCCATATTTTTCCGTAAATCCACTGCAAATATACAACTTTTTATTAAAAAAGCAAAATATCTTATTATCAACAGGATAAGTTAATTTGTATTTAAATCAATTTAAAGGTCTAGATGATGGTATTTTTACTACTTTTGTGTCTTAATTTTAAAAAACATACATTTTGAACATTACTATTGTAGGAACAGGGTATGTAGGTTTGGTTACAGGGACCACACTGGCAGAACTTGGCAATTCAGTATACTGTGTAGATATTGATGAAAAAAAAGTAGAAGGTATGAAAAACGGCATCGTTCCCATCTATGAGCCGAATCTTGAAGAAATGTTCTTAAGAAACATCCAGGCAGAAAGATTATTTTTCACTACCGATTTAAAAGAAGCATTAGACAAAAGCGAAGTAATCTATCTGGCTTTGCCCACTCCCCCGGGAGGAGACGGATCTGCGGATCTTTCCTATGTACTCAAAGTAGCCAATGATATCGGGGAAATGATGACCGAATATAAGGTGATCGTTAATAAAAGTACGGTTCCTGTAGGTACGGCAGACAAAGTACGGGAGGTTATTGTTTCCAAAACCCGGATTCCTTTCGATGTGGTTTCGAATCCTGAATTCCTGAGAGAAGGTTTCGCAGTGGAAGACTCGATGAATCCTGCCAGAGTAGTGGTAGGTTCAAGCTCCGATAAGGCCAGAGACATCATGGCTAAAATTTACCAGCCGTTTACCAATACCGGAATCCCGATCATTTTCATGGATGAAAAGTCTTCCGAGCTTACAAAATATGCCGCCAATTCATTTCTGGCAGTAAAAATCACTTTCATGAACGAAATTGCCAATTATTGCGAAAAAGTAGGCGCTGATGTTGATAAAGTGAGATTGGGAATGGGAAGCGACGACAGGATCGGTCAGCGGTTTTTATTCCCCGGTATAGGATACGGAGGAAGCTGTTTCCCTAAAGATGTGAAAGCACTGATAAAATCCGGAAAACAGGAAGATTTCAATTTCCAGATACTTGAAGCAACAGAAAATGTAAATCTTGCCCAAAAGGTAATTCTTGTTTCGGAAATTGAGAAATATTTCGGCGGGAACATAGAAGGAAAAACCATTGCTGTATGGGGACTGGCTTTTAAAGCCAATACGGACGATATCCGTGAAGCTTCTTCACTCGATAATATTGCTTTGTTACTCGAAAAAGGGGCAAAGATTGTCGCTTACGATGCGATTGCAGAAAACAACGTTAAAAAGCTGTTGGGAGACAAAATCCAATACGCAAAAAGCATGTATGAAGCGCTGGAAAATGCAGATGCTTTACTGATTGCTACCGAATGGCCGGAATTTAAAAACCCGAATTTTGAGCTGATGGCTCAAAAGATGAGCGAAAAGGCTATTTTCGACGGAAGAAATATGTATCCTCTGGAAATTCCTGAACAGAACGGTTTTTATTATAAGAGTATCGGACGTAAAACAATTATCAGATGAAATTAATAAAAGACTTTAAGTTCTGGGTTCTTTTCAGTATCGGTATTCTTTATTTTTCGCTTGTTTACTATTATAAATGGGTATCTTCAGATGGTCTGGCAGTTACTTATCAGACAAAAAACGTACTAAACGGCTTAGGAATGGTCTGGAATTACGGAGAACGTTCTTTTGTATCAACATCTCCTTTATACAGTATTTTTTCAATACCGCTTACTTATTTGTTAGAAAAGATTGGCTTTAGCAATCTTCCATTGCAGATTACTCCTATTGTTATAAATTTAATTTTCTCTATGCTGGCTTTAGGGGTTATTTTAAATTTTGTCTGGAAGAAAAATCTTTCACCCTTAAAGCTTTATATCTGTGTCGGAATATTCTTACTGGCATTTTGTTCAGATTTTTTTCTGCATTTTTCAACAAGTGCATTAGAGAATTCCTTATCTTATCTCATTCTTTCCCTATTCGGCATATCATTGTATTCGGAAAAAGAGTCTACAGAGAAAAACAGGCTGCCTTTATATATGGCTCTGGCGTTTCTCACGCGTTACGATTTTTTTCTCATTATTTTCCCGACCGCACTCTATCTACTAAACAAGTATAGATTGAAATGTTTGCCCATTCTTGTAAATCTTATTTTACCGGTTGGTTTATGGTTGGGGTTCGCTTTTTTATATTTTGGCAGTATTTTTCCGAACAGTTTTTATATGAAGGCTGGGTTTTTAGGAATCGAAAACTCTCTGGGTTATCTTTTTAAGAATATCGTGAGATCGCCGTTTATGATGATATTGATTGGAATGGGCTTATGTGGAGCCTTTAAGACGTACAAACCTCTATTTTGGGGTATACTTATTTATTTCTGCTATACTGTTTATGTTACAGATTATATGTTCGGCAGGTTCTGGACAAATCTTGTGCCTTTGTGCATTATAGCTTCCATTCAGTATTATTCGGTATATAGCAAAAAGTTGTCTGTAAAAGAATTCACACCAATGATTTACGGCGTGGTCATAGTAGGATTAAGTTTTGTCATGGTCAGAAAACTTAAAAATTCCATCTATCTTATTAATGAACGGAAATATTATACCACAAGAAGAGACCTTATGCATGAAAAACTATCATACACCCCTCCATTTAACAATGATACCGGAAAATATGATGCTATAGACAGCCGTGGAGGAGCTGCTCTGCACATCCCTCTTACCAAGATGGCACGAGAAAAAAATTATTGTTACGTAGACGTAATGGGATTGGCAACTCCTTTTACCACTTATTTTGGAAAAAACTATGGAATAAAAGGAGAAAGGCCGGGACATTTTGAAGTTAATATGAAATTGTTGGATTCGGTAGGATATGAAAGCTCCCTTATATCAGGTAAAAATACGATAACAAATAAAGGAATTCATCAGCTTTATGATGACATGAAACTTATAACGAAAGGAGATCTTTTTTCAAAGGAAAGGCTGGAGGCTATTACAAGACTTCATACCACTAAATACAATGAAATCAACTAAACATGATTCCGAGAAAAAATTACCGTGTTAATTCCATGTTATAATGAAGCCTTAACCATAGATAAAGTTGTACAGGACTTCAAAATCTTTCTTCCTCATTCGGACATTTATACATATAAATGATAATAATCCAAGTGACAGAGACATAGAGTGATCGCCCGGCACGCTATTGTGCGGCAGGAAAAAGCCAATATCATTCTTAAAATAGTGGCCATTTCATAGAAAAAATGGGATATGGTGCTGGTGACAATAAGAATTACAGGAAAGAAAACAAAAAGGATTTCCACAATTTCGGAAACAATCTTGTCCGAAGCCTTATTAATGTATTTTTTAGCTCTAAGATGAAGGATCTTGTCAGGTTACCAGATTTTTTCCAAAAAGTTTGGTAAGAATTACTCAGACTCCATCAAGGGAAGAAATCCTATGATAGCTACCTTAATCATATTGTCTCTCCGAAATTTTCTGACATTGCAACGCCCAGCTGGTTTATTTTATTTGAAGAATAGGTACACATCTATAAACACATCGATTTTTTTTCTGTTACTGCCCGTTTCTTTTATTAATTATACTTTTAATATCTTTGACATCGACTTCGTTTTTTAAAACAACAAAATGAAAAATATAATCATCACCGGAGGAGCGGGTTTTATCGGTTCCCATGTCGTAAGAGAGTTTGTAAAAAACAATCCCGGCACAACAATCATTAACCTTGATGCGCTTACCTATGCCGGAAATCTCGAAAATCTGAAGGATATCGAAAATGAACCGAATTATATTTTTGAGAAAGCAGATATAACAAAACCTGAAGAATTGAGACAGGTATTCGAAAAATATAATCCGGATGCAGTAGTACACCTTGCTGCGGAAAGCCATGTAGACCGTAGCATTACCGATCCGATGGCATTCATTAACACCAACGTTAACGGAACCGCCAACCTTCTAAATCTCTGTAAGGAATTCTGGACCCTGAATCCGGATCACACCCACGGAAGATTCCCGGATGAAAAAAGGACGAATCTTTTCTATCACGTTTCTACCGATGAAGTATATGGTAGCTTGGGAGAAACCGGATTTTTCCTGGAAACGACGGCTTATGACCCTCAATCTCCGTATTCGGCATCAAAAGCCGCTTCCGATCATCTGGTAAGAGCTTACGGAAACACCTACGGCATGCCGTTTATTATTTCCAACTGCTCCAATAATTATGGGCCGAATCATTTCCCTGAAAAGCTGATCCCGCTATGTATTTCCAATATCATCAACGAAAGACCTTTACCAATCTACGGTGACGGAAAATATACCCGAGACTGGTTATTTGTGATCGATCATGCAAAAGGCATCCACCAGATTTTCAATGAAGCTAAGACAGGCGAAACGTACAATATCGGCGGATTCAACGAATGGCAGAATATCGATCTGGTAAAAGAGCTTATTAAGCAGATGGATGCTAAACTGGGAAGACCGGAAGGCTATTCTGAAAAACTGATTACTTTTGTAAAAGACAGGCCAGGCCACGATAAGCGTTACGCTATTGATGCAACCAAACTTAATAAAGATCTGGGATGGAAACCGTCGGTAACCTTTGAAGAAGGGCTCGGAAAAACCATCGACTGGTACCTTGAAAATAAAGAATGGCTTGAACATGTAACGAGCGGGGATTACCAGAATTATTACGAGAAACAGTATAACTAATACGACACAAAACAAAAGATGAAAGGCATAATTTTAGCCGGAGGTTCCGGAACAAGACTTTACCCTCTTACCATAGCCGTCAGCAAACAGCTGATGCCCGTTTACGACAAGCCGATGATTTATTATCCGCTGTCTACTCTATTGCTTGCAGGCATTCAGGATATTTTAATTATTACAACGCCCCACGATCAGCCGGGTTTCGTTAAATTATTGGGAGACGGGTCGCAGATCGGATGCAATATCGAATATATGGTTCAGCCGAGTCCGGATGGATTAGCGCAGGCATTCATTTTAGGAGATCAATTCATAGCAGACGATGCAGCAGCATTGGTTCTGGGAGATAATATTTTCTATGGTTCCGAAATGGGAACATTGCTTAAAAATAAAACCAATCCGGAAGGAGGCGTTGTTTTCGCTTACCACGTTTCAGATCCTGAGCGTTACGGAGTGGTAGAATTTGATGATCATTTCAAAGCCGTTTCCATTGAAGAGAAACCTCTACAGCCAAAATCCAATTATGCAGTTCCGGGATTATATTTCTACGATAATGACGTCGTGGAAATTGCCAAAAATATTAAGCCCTCTCCAAGAGGCGAACTGGAAATTACCGATGTCAACAATGTTTACCTTCAAAAGGGGAAACTGGAAGTTGGGGTACTGGACCGGGGGACTGCCTGGCTCGACACCGGGACATTTGATTCTCTGAATGACGCTTCCGAATTTGTACGCGTGATTGAAAAAAGACAGGGCTTCAAAATCGGCTGCATCGAAGAAATCGCTTTCAGGAATAAATTCATCAACGAAGAGAAATTACTGGAAACGGCTAAAAAATACGGGAAAAGCGGATATGGTGAATACCTGAAGCAACTGGTTAAAAAATAAAACTATTAATAGCTTGACATCAATTGGCCATTAGCTTTATAATTAACAATTGTTTATGATAAGCTGATATACCAATTGGCTTTTCTTAATTTATGAGAATAATCTTCATAAAAAGACAGCCATGAATAAATTAAATAGTATAAATTTGCATAAAATTTTACACAGATGAATGAACCACAGCAAAAGTGGACAGAGACTATAGAATCCCACCACTCTTTATTTAAGCTTAATTTAAGAGAAGTCTGGCAATATCGTGATCTTATTTTTATGTTTGTAAAAAGAGATTTTATTTCTTCCTTTAAGCAAACTATTCTAGGTCCCCTCTGGTTTTTTATTAATCCAGTTTTAACAACTCTTGTTTTTACTTTCGTTTTCGGAGGGATTGCCAATCTCCCTACTGATGGTATTCCGCCTGTGCTTTTTTATCTGACGGGCAATACTCTTTGGGGATATTTCAGCACTACAATGCTCAGCGTCTCTAACGTTTTCACCGGAAATGCCGGCATTTTCGGCAAAGTATATTTTCCAAGATTGGTAACACCAATTTCTACAATAATCTCCAGTTTTATGCGACTTGCTATACAGCTTGTTTTATTTGGGATTGTTTTGGCATATTATCTATACAAAGGAGAAGTGCATCTTAATGCATGGGCACTATCCTCTCCAGTTTTGATTATATTTTTAGCTCTTTTTGCTTTGGGATTGGGAATGATTTTCTCATCACTTACTACAAAATACAGAGATTTATCATTACTCTTAGGATTTGGCGTTAGTCTATGCATGTGGTTTACACCGGTTATTTTACCAACATCTTTGGTGAAACAGAAACTTGGAAGCTATGGATTCTTAGCAGATCTCAATCCATTAACACCAATTTTTGAGTGTTTTAAATATGGCTTCATCGGCTCAGGCGATTTTAATATATTGAGGCTATTGATGAGTTTTGCATTTATCATTTTCGTATTGTTTCTTGGAATTATCATCTTTAACAAATCTGAAAAATCTTTTATCGATACCGTTTAAAATGGGTAATGAGTTATACATGATAAGGAATTTTCAAGATTATAAACATAAGAATTAAAGTTTACACAATTTTGAATTTAATTAAAAAAATATATGCTCGCATTAAAAGCTGAAAATATATCAAAGCAATACCGACTCGGACAAGTTGGTACGGGAACGCTGACCCACGATCTCAACCGGTTTTGGCACAAAGTGTGGGGAAAAGAAGATCCTTACCTTAAAATTGGAGAAGCTAATGACCGTTCTATCATGGGAAGATCTGACTATGTGTGGTCTCTTAGGGATATTGACTTTGAAATCGAACAGGGAGATGCTGTAGGTATTATTGGTAGAAATGGTGCAGGAAAATCTACACTATTAAAAATACTGAGTAAAGTAACGAAACCTACAACCGGTAAACTTTATACCAATGGCAGAATTGCATCTCTTCTGGAAGTGGGTACGGGTTTTCATCCTGAGATGACGGGCAGAGAAAACATTTTTCTCAATGGTGCTATCCTGGGAATGACGAAGAAAGAAATTACCCGAAAATTTGATGAAATTGTAGACTTTTCTGGAGTTGAACGTTATATTGATACACCTGTAAAGCGTTATTCATCTGGGATGTATGTACGTTTAGCCTTTGCGGTTGCTGCACATTTAGAATCTGAAATTCTTATTGTAGATGAAGTTTTGGCTGTAGGTGATGTTGAATTTCAGAAAAAATGTTTAGGAAAGATGGGAGGTGTTACAAAGAATGAGGGTAGAACAATTTTGTTTGTGAGCCATAATATGGGTGCAGTAAGTAAACTTTGTAATAAAGGGATCTTTCTTGACAAAGGATCTATTAAATATGAGGGCGATATTCAGGAATGTATAGACTTATATTCAAATGATAATTTTTCAATAGCATCTTCACTTAGTAATTTTATAAATATACCAGATCCTGCTATCTCCATCTCATCTTTTACTATAAATGGCATATCTGGAACAACAATTCCATTCAAATTTGACGATAATAAAATATGTCTTAAAATAGAAGGAAATTTGGCAGAAAGTCGAGAGTTCGAATTCGAGGCTCTATTTTATAATAACTATGATGTTCCTATGATGTTTTACGCTCCAGGACATTACAAAGGGGCAAAAAAATATCCTAAAGGTAAGTTTGTCATAGAATCATCAATATTATTACCTGAAGGAATTAATAAAGGAAATCTATTCATGCAAGTATATTTAGCAAATCCCGGCAAAAGTATTTATCTTGAAACTAAAGAAAAAATTAAACTTACGTTTGAAGGCACTAGAATGGAAACCGGTGGGATTTTTCAAATGGACAATGCTGGCTTATTATATCTAAAATAACAATGAGAAAAAAATTTATTGCTTATGGAAGCAATCATTTTATAGATTCATCTAAGAGGATTATTGAGGAAGCTAATTCTTTAAATATTTTTAACGAAACAAAACGTTACACTTACGAAGATTTACCTATACCAATAAAATCCTCTCCCCTTTTTCTTAATGAACACAAGGGAGGTTTTTGGTTGTGGAAACCATATATCATATATGAAAGCTTAAGACAACTGAATGAAGGTGATATTTTAGTATATGCAGATAGTGGTTGTACTCTTTTAGATAATCTTCCTGAATGGAATCGACACTTTGATTATCTAATAAAAAATGATGCGGTTTTTTTTCAGTATCGTAAGGATAAAAATTATGGATGGAATGCCTTTAATTCTAAATACAGTGATAATAAAGAGTTAAAATATTGGATTAAAAAAAAGACTATAGAACATTTTACAAATATTTGGAATTCGGATAATTGGTTAAACGAATGTAAATTAATGGCTGGTCTTATTTTTTTAAAAAAGAATGAGAATAGCTTGAAAATCATAAAAGAGTGGTTAGATACCATGGTTTTTTATCCAGAACTTGTTATTGATCCTCTATTACATGAAATGAATGATCAATTTCCTGAATTTTCTGTGCATAGACATGATCAAAGTATCTTATCTGTATTAGTAAGATTTTATCAAAAACAAATGAATTTGTTAATTTTAGACGAAAGTAGTGATGGCGATTATCCTGATCAAATTGTTAAAGCTTCTCGCAAAAGAGATTTACCAAAGAAATCTAAAACTCCTTCAATTTTGAGGAAATTTTTCTATAAAATCAAGAAAAACTAATTATATAGATTGATGAAAAATATTTTGATTTTTACAAAGAAAATAAACAGCAATCTTTTAAAAAACATAAATTATATAATTATTGCTTCATTGTTAGCTATTGTCGTTAATAATAAAAAATATTTTCACCAGTTATATCATTCTTTTAATTTTATACTCAATAAAAGAAATGGCGATTTACACGCTTATTTGGTTGCATCTAAATATATAAAAAATGGGGAAGGAAATGCATATAAAGACTTTTTAGGATATGATATAGCAAAATACAATTATCCATCTTTTTTCGCTATTTTAGCTTACTTACCAGGCTTTTCATTAGAAAATATTTTTATTATAGCACACATAATCAGTACAATAGTAATCTTTCTTATTTTGTATATCTGGAGACCATATAATTGGCATACTTATTTAATATTCTTTCTGTGCATTTTTTCGCCCTCAGTTATATTAGCATTTGAAAGAGGCAATACTGATTTAATAATATTTATATTAATAGGAATAGGGATAATTTTAAACAGGAATATAATTATTTCTAATTTCATTCTTCTTGTTGCAGGTTTCTTTAAACTTTTCCCTATTGCAGCCTTAAGCAATATCTTAATCTTAAAAAAAACAAGATTTTTTTTTATTTTATTTTGCTTTTATTCAATTATATTTTGCTTATATGTCATTATAATAAAAAATGAAATTAAAATGATTTTGCAAAACACCCCATACAGCATCTATGATTTATCCTATGGTATAAAAATAATTCCTGAAATTATTTTTCAAAAAACAGGAATCAACAAAATTAAAATTTATACGTTATATACAATTTTTTTAATCATCGCAAGTTCACTTTGTATAGCTTTTTTTATTAAAAAAATAAAAGGTTTAATAATAGATGATAATACATCTTTTTATTCGTATTTAGTGGGTATGCTGATATTTAGTTTTACATTTATTCTTGGGATCAATTGGGATTATAGAAAGATTTTTTTACTTTTTACCATTCCTTTTCTTCTCAAAAATATAAAAACAAAAATTTTTCTGCTGATGGTTTTACTCACAATTCTAATTCTATGGGAACAATTATTTTCCAGAGTTATTTTACCAATAAAAATAAGTTTTTTTTATAATATTATAGGAAATCTTTTTATTATAATGCATATATCTTTTTTTATCGCAATAGTATATAAATATTTAATTATGAAGAAAAAATATGTCTTACTTAGTTTCTATAATAACAATTAATTACAATAATAAGGACGGCATAGAAAGAACGATAAAAAGCGTGACTTCTCAAACCTTTTTAGAGTTCGAATATATTGTGATAGATGGTGGCTCTACAGATGGAAGTAAAGAATTGCTTGAAAAATATTCATCCAAAATTTCTTATTGGGTAAGTGAGCCCGATAAAGGCATTTATAATGCGATGAATAAGGGCATTACAAGAGCAACAGGAGAATATCTATTGTTTATTAATAGTGGTGATGAACTCTTTGAAACTAATACAATAGAAAAAGCTCTTTCTAATCTTCACACAGAAGATATAATCGCTGGGAGCTTAAATTTTATTAATGATAAAAGTAATTTTATAGCACATGCTCAAAAACATGTAACTTTTCTGCAAATGTACCGGGATACCATTTGGCATCCAAGTACCTTTATAAAGAAAAAAGCATTTGATGAAGTCGGTCTATATGATGAAAGACTCAAAATATGTTCAGATTGGAAATGGTTTTTATTGGCCATATATAAATATAATAAAAAATATAAAAATATTAATACAGTAATATCAAATTTTTATCTGGATGGGATAAGTTCCAGTAAACAATATCAGCACTTTATAGCTACTGAAAGAAGAGCTGTTTTTGAAAAATATTTTTATTTTAGCGAAGAGGATTTTACAAGTATTAATTTATTATATGAAGATCGAGAAAAAAAACAAAAATTAGAATCTAAAATATTAAAAATCAAAAAATCTATGTTAATGAAGCTTATATATAAACTTGGTTTTTTTAAATTTTATAAGTATTTGTAATGGATAATGGTCATCTCATATCAGTAATTGTTCCATGTTATAATCAAGCCCAGTATCTGGATGCATGTCTTCAATCTATTTTAGATCAGACTTATCAAAACTGGGAATGTATTATTGTAAATGATGGTAGTAAAGATCATACAGAGGATGTAGCAAAAAAGTGGGTGGAAAGAGATAGTCGCTTTATATACTATTACAAAGAAAATACGGGTGTGTCATCAGCCAGAAATTTCGGGCTGGCATTGACAACCGGTGAATGGATTCAATTCTTAGATTGTGATGACAAAATAGATACAGATAAATTTAAATTTGCATCCGGCTATTTTGATTCGAAAGATCTTATCATTTCCAATTATCAGCTTTTTAATGAGGAAGAGCTCCTGGATGATTATTGCTCTTTTATTAATGAAGAATTAACATTCAGGAACATATTATTTAATTGGGATGAGAATTACACCATTCCCATTCATTGTGCTATTTTTAGAAAATCGTTGATTTCTAATAATTTTGACGAAAATATACATACAAGAGAAGACTTTATTTTTTGGTTATATTTCATGCAGAAAAATCCTAGATATATTATTACTCAGACAAGACAGGCTTTTTACAGAATGCACAACAACAGCGTGACAAAAAACTTTAATTTTATGCTGGAAAATGAAAAAAAAGCGCATGAATATATTATTAATAACTTTAAATCCGAAAATTTAAATGAGTTTATTATTCAACTTTTAGAAAGAAAAAAAAAGACGATCATAAGATTAAAAGATATTAACGGAATTTTACTGCATGAGAACTTAAAATTTAAAAACTCTCGATATTATAAATTTAAATCAAGAGTAATTACCATTATAAAAAGCTTAAAATGACTTTAGTATCAGTTATTATTCCTAATTACAACCATGCACGCTTTTTACCTCAAAGATTAAAGAGTGTATTTAAACAGACTTATGACAATATTGAAGTTATTCTTTTGGATGATTGTTCTACAGATGACAGTCGTCTCCTATTACAAGAATATGCAACTCATCCTAAAACGGCCCATATAGTTTTTAATGAAAAAAACTCAGGCAGCCCATTTGCACAATGGGAAAAAGGAATTGCGCTTGCAAAAGCAGATTATATCTGGATTGCTGAAAGTGACGATTTCTGTGAAATTGATTTCCTCGAAAAGCTAATGCCATTATTTTCAGAAGAAGATAATATTGGATTGGTATATAGCAGGTCTGATAATGTTGATGAAAACAATATTTTTGATGACAGCTTTTATCCGGATAATTTTGATGATAAAAAGTGGCGGTCTTCTTATTACAACCAGGGACGGGATGAGATACGTCATTTTTTAAAGTACAGTAATACCATTCCTAATGCAAGTGCCTGTATTTTCAGAAAACAAAATTTTGATTTCTCCAAAATAAAAACCATGTTTTATGCAGGAGATTGGCTTTTTTGGAGTATGCTTTTATTGAAGAGTAATGTCTGTTTTTGCAGTGAAGTTCTTAACCATTTCAGATTTCACGATAAAACAACCAGAAGCCTTAATTATGCCGGCAATTCTAAATATCAGGAATATTTTCACGTACTTTCTTATATTTATAAAAATATCAACGAAAAACTAGGATATGAAAGGAAGCATTTCTGGATTTACTATGAATTTCAAAGACATTCCGTATCTTTCCTATTTTTATTTAAAAAGGCCCAACCTCTTTTCTACGCCTATTCATATTTCAGATACAAATTACTGAAACACCGTATCAGAACAAAATTATTCCGCAAGTGAAACGGCATTAATCTCTTTCAGAAACAGATCCAAGCTTAATTTACATAAATTTATATCAAATGCTACCACCTGTTAAATATAAAGAAATCCTTTGGGGAAACGGACCACAGAATTCCGAACCTATTCCCAAAATTATATGGTCATTCTGGGATTATCCCACAGAATCACCTTTGGTAAACGCCTGTGTCCGTAATCTGAAAAAATACCTGCCGGATTTCGAAATTCATATTTTGAACAGAGCGTCCGTTAAGAAGTTTTTGCCTGATATTGAAATGACCATCCGGGAAGATATTTCTTTTGTAAATTTTACAGACCTTACCAGACTTACCATATTAGATACTTTTGGCGGGTTCTGGATTGATGCCAGTATTATGCTGACTGAAAACCTTGACTGGATATTTTCATTGAAATCTGAGCTTCATGTTGATTTAATCGGTTTTTATTCCCATAAAGACACTAATGATTTTGAATATCCTATTCTGGAAACATGGTTTATAGCGACCCCCAAAGGCGGAAAAATGATTCATAGCTGGCATGCGGAATTCAGAAAATGTTATTATTCCCCGGATCCGCATAACTTTTATCCTGAAATAAAAAATGATCCTGCAAAAAGACAGAAAATCACACAAGACTGGCTTCTGGATTATCTTATTGCTTACCAGTCTGCTATGATCGTCATGCGGAGATCCCGAGATTACCGCATCCTTATGATTTCAGCAAGTGACATGGCACATTTTTACAATTTCACCCTAAAACTTAAAGGAAGAGATCTCTGCAGTGCTTTTCTTCAGAAAAAGGCACCGGAATTTTATCCTAAAATGATCAAATTTGAAAAAAATGGCAGGAATATAATGGATCTCGACATTTCCCATGGAAAATATAAAAAGACTTCTTTTTTATATTCAATTTCCGAAGATCCAAAATATTATTTTAACAAAATGGCCGGGAGAAAAAAATATGCTTTTTTTATATTTAAAAATATTTCAGGCAAAATATACCGGAAAATAAAAAATACCTTAAAATAAGATTCTAAAATTAATTGTAAAAACCCAGATTTATGAAACAATTTTTAAATACCCACAATCAAGATTTACTCAGGTTTGCGGAAGAGCATGCTTCCCTATATAAAAACGCAAAACCATTTCCAAGCATTTCCTTTGATAATTTTTTTAATCCTCAATTCCTGGAAGAGGTCCTAAAGGAATTTCCCGATCTGTCCAAAGAAGATGCAATAAACTTTAATGATCCTCTACAAAAGAAATTTGCAGGCAAAGGTGAAAAATCTTTCGGTCCTAAAACCCGGGAATTAATGTATTTTCTTAATTCGGAGCCCTTTTTGAATTTTGTAAACAAGTTATCCGGTATAGATGAAGTACTCTATGGTGATCCTTACTTTTCAGGCGGCGGACTGCATGAAATAAAAAAAGGCGGCTTGCTGAAAGTACATGCCGACTTTAATAAAAACCCAACTAATGGACTCGACAGGAGAGTGAATATTCTGGTATACCTAAATAAGGACTGGAAAGAGGAATATGGCGGCCATTTTGAATTATGGAATCATGACCTTACGAAATGTGAAACCAAAATTTCTCCAAAATTCAACACGCTGGCCATGTTTTCAACAACATCGAATTCTTATCATGGGCATCCCGAACCACTGAACTGCCCTGAAGACAGAAGCAGAAAGTCTCTGGCGCTCTATTACTATTCTAATGGCAGACCGGAATCAGAAGCCATTGCATTTAAGGAAAATCATAATACCCTTTTTGTTCAGCGTAAAAATTCTGAACAGGATACGGTGGCCTGGAAAGAAAACACCGAAAGAAAGCAGCAACAGCATCAAAAACCATCTTTACTTAAAAAAGTATATTATAAATTTTTTGGAAATTAAACCCATCCTTAAAATAGTCTTAAATAATTCAATACTATGATTATAGGATCAGGGCTTATTGCCAGCTCATTAAAAACAATTGATACCGAAGACCACCTGTTTTTTGCTTCGGGGGTATCTAATTCCCTTGAAACCAGAAGCTCGGAGTTCGAAAGAGAATTTTCATTGCTGAAAAAGAGCATCGAAAAATATCCGGAAGGCAGGCTGGTCTATTTTTCTACCCTCAGCATCAACGACCAGTCCAAAAAGGATAGTCATTATGTGCTTCATAAACTGAGGCTCGAAGAATATATTCGTAACCACACTTCCTGTCACATGATCTTAAGAATAGGAAATATCGTAGGAAACGGCGGAAATCCGAATACTTTATTCAATTTTCTTAAAACCCAGATTTCGCAGGGGAAACCATTTACCATCCATCAGCGTGCACGAAGGCTTTTGCTGGACATTGACGATGTTTCAAAATTTTTACACGTGAATGGCGAGTACTTAAGTAATCAAACCGTTAACTTTGCCTATCCTTATTATTTTGATCTGAAAGAAATTGTGCAGGCTTTGGAAATCCGGATGCAGAAAAAAGCCCGGTACACGGAAACTGATGAAGGCGATTTTTACAAAGTAAATTTTAATGAAACCGCTAATAACTTTTTTACCGGGATCAATGCAGATCAATATTTAAGGATTCTGGCTGAGAAATATATTTAAAACATAAACACAAATGCCCAAAATTTATTTTATTATCGTTACTTACAATGCCATGAAATGGGCAGAAAAATGCTTTACAAGTTTAAGGCAGTCTTCCGTACCGGTTCATTGTATAGTTGTCGATAACGGTTCTACAGACGGCACGCAGGAATATATTACCACTTACTTTCCCGAAGTGGAATTCATCCAGTCCATAGAAAATCTGGGATTCGGAAAAGCCAACAACATTGGTATTGAAAAAGCATACAGCCGGGGTGCAGATTTTTTTTACCTGATGAACCAGGACGCGTGGATTTATGAAGACAGCTTGGAAAAGCTGCTGGAGGTGTATCATTCTTTTCCGGATAAAAAAGAAATCGGCATTCTGAGCCCGATGCACATGGATGGTACCGAAAAGAAACTGGATATTTTCCTGGATAAATATATTGCCCACAATTTCGAAACCCGGCTGATCTCGGATTTGTATTTCCAGAGTCTGAAGCCGTTTTATGAGGTGAAATTCATTAATGCAGCGCATTGGCTCCTCCCGAAAGATACCATCGAAACCGTAGGTGGATTTAATCCTTATTTTTTTCATTATGGAGAAGATGGAGAATATGTAAACCGCATCCTTTTCCATGGAAAGAAAACTTTTCTGGTGCCGGGCAGTAAAGTCGTGCACGACGGGAAACAATCCCTTTCCAAGGTCGATTATGCCAAATATGAAGATCTGAGAATAGAAACCAACATCATGAATCCTTCTATTAATGATTCCCTGAAGGCCGAAAAAAAAGCACTCAAACAGAGTATGCTTAAAAATATGTTTGCCGGAAAAAAAACCAACTATAAGAAGTTATCGTCAAAATATAAAAAAATAGTCTCTGAAGAAAAAAAATTATCAGAACTGAGGCAAATTGTAGCACAAAAGACCCCTGCTTTCCTCGATATAAAAACAAACAAATAATATTAAAAACACTGGAAATGATGAACAAAATTAATTTTGAAACGAAACTGTTTTTCTATTCAGATAAAGATATTTACTTTGTGAAAAGAAACCAATCAGCAAAAAAGATCATATGTGCGGAATAGCAGGTATTATTGCCCATAATGCAAAAAATTACCAAGAGGAGCTTCATAAAATGACCGATGCCATTGCGCACCGCGGTCCGGATGCGGCACATCATGAATTTTATGAGAATGCCGCATTAGGTCACCGGAGACTTTCTATTATCGATCTTTCCGAAAACGGGATACAGCCCATGTTTTCCGGCACAAAAAATGAGTGCATTGTTTTAAACGGCGAAATCTACGGATATCAGAGTATCAAAGCACAATATCCCGAATACCCTTACCGCGGAAGTTCCGATACGGAAGTTATCCTGGCGATGTACCAGCGGAAACAGGAAAACCTGATCCACGATCTTCCCGGAATGTTTGCTTTTGCCATCTGGAATAATGAAAAGCAGGAATTATTCTGCGCCCGAGACCGTTTTGGAGAAAAACCTTTCTATTATGCTCTCGGAAAAAACAATGAATTTATTTTTGCTTCCGAAATAAAGGCCATTCTTGCCTCCGGACTGATCCGTCCGGAGGTGAATACTGAGGCGATGTCACACTATCTTCAGCACGGCTATGTAAGCACCTATCAAAGCATCTACAAAAATATTCATACGCTGCCTCCGGCCCACCAATTGATCTGGAAAGAAGGAAAAATTTCAGTTTCCCGATATTACAGCCTGCCTAAGACAGATAGGGTAATGAGCTTGTCCGACGCAAAGGAAGAATTTACTTATCTTCTGAAAAATGCGGTAAAAAAACAGCTCGTGGCGGATGTGGAAGTCGGAAGTTTCCTGAGCGGAGGGCTGGATTCCTCCTCTATTGTTGCTTTGGTGGCCGAATTTTTATCGAAACAGACAACCATCAGTTTCGGCTACGACCATCAGGATAGCGAGCTTAAATTTGCAAAAGAAATAGCCGACAAATACAGAACCCACCATATCGAAATTCATGAGAAAAAGGAAGATCTGGCCATTTCCCTGCTTAAAATCTCCCCGTTTTTCGACGAACCTTTTTCCGACATTTCGTTTATCCCGCATTTTGAAATCTGCAGGAATGCCAGAAAAAATCTTACCGTCGTTCTGTCGGGAGATGCCGGCGACGAATTATTCGGCGGCTATAACTTCTACAGGGTAGAAAATCAGCTGAAAAACCATTTCAGCTATAAAAATATCATCGCACAGTTCGGATTAAACTTGTATCAGAAAGTAAAACCCATCTCTTTTGTTTCCCAAAAGAATATAAAGCATAAAAATATCTTTGATTTCCACCGGAATTTTGTTAGGAATGCCTTCAGTGCTGAAGAGCGGCTTGCCCTGGGTATTTCATCGAGGTATGAACAGCCCTACAGCTTTGTTTCTGATCCGGATTCTTTGAATGATATCATGAGACATGATCTTGAAACGTATGTCCCGGCCAATATGATGGTGAAATCCGACCGGATGGCAATGGCAAACTCGCTGGAAGTGAGAACGCCTTTCCTGGATATCGATTTCGCCGAATTCTGTATTCAGCTTCCCGAACAGCTTAAGCTTACCAACGATAACGATAAAATCATTCTTCGTGAAGCGATGGGATCTTACTGGACGGAAACCATCAGAAAACGCCGTAAACAGGGCTTCGGGATGAGCATAAAAACATGGTTTGAAGAAGAAAACCTCATCAGGTTGTCCGATCAGCTATTGAAAGACCCGGGTCAGAAAATATTCAGCTATATCGATTTTAAAGCTGCCCAGAAATTTTTAAACAAAGACCATAAGCACTGGAACCTTTTACAACTGGCGCTTTGGGCTCATAATAATGAAAAAAATATATAGAATGAGCCTGAATATATCGGTCATTATTCCTGTTTACAATGCTTCGCGGTTTTTAAGAAAATCAGTTGACTCGGCATTACAGTTTGATAAAGTAAAAGAAGTTATATTGGCAGAAGACTGCTCTACAGATAATTCGTTGGAAATCTGTAAACAATTGGTTTCCGAAAATATTAAAATACGTCTTTATCAGCACCATGATAAAGGCAACCATGGTGCCGGCGCAACGCGGAATCTGGGAATCGAAAAGGCAACGCAGGAATTTATCGCTTTTCTGGATGCCGATGATTATTATCTTCCTAACCGTTTTGATGCGGAGAAAGAACTTTTCGGGGATCCCAAAACAGAAGGTATTTTCGGAGCCATTGGCGTCGATTATTTGTCGGAAAAAGGCAAAGAAGAATACCAGATTAAATTTAAGGATTCTCCTCTTACTACTGTAAACTATGCGGCGGAAGGAAAGGAAGTCTTCGAAGGGCTTTTAGGACTTACTCCTAAGATTTTCGGTTCGTTTTTTCATTTGAATGCACTGACCGTACGGAAATCAGCTCTGGAAAAAACTGGACTTCGTTTCAATATTGATCTGCGGGTACATCAGGATTCCGATTTTAACCTGAAGCTGGCCTATCACTGTTACCTGAAATCCGGAATTATAGATAAAGCCGTTGCCATGAGAGGAGTTCATGACGACAACCGTATTACCAAAATAAAACCCTATTCTGCAAAATTTTATCGGAACAGCCTTCTTTATAACGAATCCCTCTATAAATGGAGTAAAGCGGATAAACTTAAGAAACAATATGCAGAAAAAATAGAGCTCAACTACCTCAGTTTTAAAATAGCCCATCAAAAAGGATTAAAAAAGTGGATTTCATTTTTACTAACAGCCTTAAGAAATCCTGAATTTTTTAAAACGAAATATCGGTTTCATGCCTTAAACACTATACATGATCAATAAAAGAATAAGTCAGATCAAAAGGTTGGTAAGTGATTCTATAGCCTTTTTGCGGCTAAAACTTTATACGCCTCCTGAAAATGATAAAGTATTGCTCATCAGTTTCAGCAATCCTAACCTCTACCACCGGTTTTTTTATCTGATGGTAAAATTTTATCAGCTTTCAGGATATACCATCTGTTACCCCATGAATTTTGCAAGATTCAGGAATCTCAGGAATAAAGACCGCTATCTTGGGCTGGTTGTGCGTGAAAAAAACTTTCTGAGCATCCATAAAAAAAATCTTCCGCACAATGTAATCGAAATAAGTGATAAAATGTTCAGCCCGGATTATTTTGCTAACTATTTTAAACACCAGAATACACAAGAGGATGCGTTTCATGTACCGATGAGTTTTCATCCGTTCATGTATAGCCAGGGGATTTGGGATCATAAAATCAATACGGAAAGAAAAAGGTTTAATTCAATATTTTGTTACGGGAATTTTGATGCGCAGGCTTATCTGGATATAAAAAGAACAGAATTCACGGTAGAAGCCAGAACCGGTCTGTTGGCTTTTTTTAAGGAGAAAGAACAATTCGTCTCTATTCATGGAAAAAAAGAGATCGATTCTGCAGATGATGCCATGAATGGGAAGTATGTTTTTGCCATAAAGGAAAACTACGGCATCCGAATGGAAGATATCCGGGAACTTCTTTCTTATTTTAATTTTTATCTTTGCTGTCCTGGCGTGGTGATGCCCTTATGCCATAATGTAATCGAGGCGATGTCCGTAGGAACCATTCCCCTTATCCAGAAAGAATATGCTGAGGTCATGTATCCTAACCTGAAGCATCGGACCAATGCTGTTATATTTCAGGATCTTGATGAATTGGAGTATATTCTCCAGAATGAAATATTTAATTATTCCGAACATGAGATTCTGGAAATGAAAACAAATGTTCTGGACTATTACGAAAAATACCTTTCTCCGAAAGGCATGGTAAAAAACCTGAACCAGAGTATTTTGGAAAAAAAACTGATCTATTTACAGGCAGAACACAGAAGTGTAAAATTTCTAAGATGAATAACAAAAACACAATGAATACCTTTTGAAATTTAAACGAAATCAGACTTTTACAAACACACATCAACAATGAAAATCTCCGTTATCGTTCCCGTCTACAACGCCGAAAAATATGTCACTCAGGCCGTAGAATCTGCCCTTCAGTTTGATGAAGTGTATGAAATCATCCTGGTTGAAGATCAATCGCCGGACAATGCGTTGGAAGTCTGTCAAAAACTGGCAGAAAAATACGACTGCGTAAAGCTGTTTCAGCACCCTGACAAAGGCAATCACGGAGCGGGCCAAACAAGAAACCTTGGGCTTGAAAAGGCAACCGGGGATTTCATCGCCTTTCTGGATGCGGATGACTATTATCTTCCCAATCGTTTTGATGCGGAAAAGGAACTTTTCAAAGATCCTAAGGTAGAAGGCGTTTATGGAGCACTGGGCGTACATTATTATTCCGAAAAAGCAAAGGAGCAGTATTATCCTTTGTTTAAAGATAACCTCACTACAGTCTACAAAAAACACGATCCAAAGGAGGTGTTTCCGGGCCAACTCAATATGAGAGGAAGCTTCGGACTGTTCAGCATCGACTGTCTTACGATAAGAAGAGCATCGATGGTGAAGAAATTAAAGCCATTCTTCAAAACCCATCTGAGGCTTCATCAGGATACCGAGTTTTTATTCAGGCTTTCGTACTACCTGGATCTTTATCCCGGGATTTTAGACCGTGCGATCGCCATGAGAGGAGTCCATGAAAACAACAGGATTACTGCCGTGGATTCGAAAAAAGTAAATCCGGCGATAACCAGGATATTGCTTTGGAGAGAAATCAATGATTGGGCACAGAATGAAAAAACAATCCCTCAGAATGTAAAATTGCATATTGAAAGAATGCACCGCAGCTATGAAATTGCTCTGGCGCCGGCTATTAAAAAATGGACAATGATTACAAAATATCTTGTTAAAGATTACCGCAGTATCCGGTCTGGGCTATATAATATCAATTTCAGGAAGTATCTTTTCTAATGCCGTTTGCTTAAAATGGAATCTGCGATCTGTCCCGTAAATATTTTCCCGGAAGTTTTATACATGTGATTTCCATCGGTATAGCTGTAGTCCTTTGCCTTTGAGGAAAAATCGAAGAAATGAACATTGTATTCCTTTGAAACAGATCTTATCTTTTCACTAAAATCAGGGGAATAAGAATTTTCAACAGCCATTATTTTTTCGGATGCGGGAATCCTTACGAGATAGACCGTCCCTTTATCTTTAAGAAAACTGATCATATCCTCAAGCGCTTTAACTCTTAAAGGGGATATTTTTTGCGTTCTGGCCATATTATCCCTGTAGAATGCGATCTTGGACAGTTCTCTTTTCCTTACGGAATCTTTGGCCATATTCACATTTACTTCCAGCCAGCCGTCTTTATGTAAATAGGTATTGGATCTGCCTTTCTGCTCACGTTCCGTAAAGATTTTAAACCAACTCCTGGAATAGTTCTTTACAAGATATTCGTAGTTGGGCGACATATTATAGAAGTACATATTTCCCAAAGGGGAATTTTCTTTTTCGGGAAGTTCTTCAGGCTTGCCCTTAAAATTTTTGTCTGCTGATAAATTCCAGGGATCAACGGTGATGATAAACTGGCCGTTTTTCGTATCCGGATTTAATTTTCTTTTTAAGGCATTCAGATATACCGGTCCATACGGAGACTGTACCACATTTAGTGAAAAGTTATCAAATTTCTGTTGAAGTTTTTCTTCCAAAATCCGGGGCTGTACGGCCTGCGACCCTCTTGAATCTCCTAAAATAATGTTCATCGGCTTGTTCACGGCAAAATGCATGTAATTATCATCCGTATTTCCGTCCGCAAATGCTCCCAGTACGGCCAGTAATAAAATACATCCTAAACCGTAAAATGATATTTTGAGCAAAAATCTTTTCATATTAAAACTGGAAATAAATAAATTCATGATTTCCGAAACTGGCATAACGGAAAATAATAATGGCTATACTTACATACATAATCCTTCTCACCCACGGATGGAATCTCTTTATTTCCAGACCGTGGAATCTTGTCCGGTTCAGCCATTCAATAACGATCATGATCCCGATGAAGACAATCACTTTATAAGGAAAATGGGAAGGTACAGAGAAAATTGTTGTGCTGAATATTTTTTTGATGTACAGGACAGCCTGAGAAACGGAGCCTGCCCTGAAGAAAATCCATGCAAAACAGGTAAGGAAAAAAGTACCAAGGATCTGAAAAACTTCCTTCAGCGACGGGAAAAGACTATTCATGGCCACAACTTCCAGGTTCTGCCTGTTCTTATTCAGGATCATCAAAGGCATAAAGTATAATGCATTCAGTCCGCCCCAGATAATAAAGGTCCAGTTGGCACCGTGCCAGAACCCCGAGACCAAAAAAATAATAAAGGTATTCCGGATCTTCATCATCAATCCGCCTTTACTTCCTCCCAAAGGAATATACAGGTAATCTCTGAACCAGGACGACAAGGAAATATGCCATCTCCGCCAGAATTCAGCAATGTCGCGGGAAAAGTAAGGAAAGGCAAAATTTTTCAGCAATTCGATGCCGAATAATCTTGAAACTCCCAGGGCAATATCGGAATATCCTGAAAAATCCCCGTAGATCTGGAAAGCAAACAATATAGCTCCTAAGGCCAGGCTGCTTGCACTTTCTGATTGATAGTGGGCAAAAATTTCATTTACCAAAGGGGCACAATTATCTGCAATCACCATCTTTTTGAAAAACCCCCAAAGGATTTGACGCATGCCGTCTGCTGCCTGTTCGTAATTGAAAGTCCGTTTCTTCTGAATCTGCGGGAGAAGATGGGTGGCCCTCTCAATAGGGCCGGCTACCAGCAGTGGAAAATAACTTACAAAAACGGCATAATCCACAAAATTCCTTTCTGCAGAAATTCTTTTTTTATAAATATCAATCACATAAGAAAGACCGTGAAACGTATAAAACGAGATGCCGACCGGAAGCACAATTTTTAAGAGCCAGACATTGACATGAAAGCCAAAACCGGCTACCAGCTCGGAAAAGCTTTCTATAAAAAAGTTATAATATTTAAAAAATCCCAGAAAGCCGAGATTGATGATAATACTTATCAGAAGCCAGAACCTGGCTTCTTTTTTATTCCGGCTTCTTTCGATCATAATCCCGGAAAGGAAATCTAATCCGATAGAAAATATAAGCAGAAACAGAAACTTCCAGTTCCAGCAGGCATAGAAATAGAAACTCGCTGTAAGAATAAGTATATTCTGATACTGATATTTTTTGTTAAAAACAAACCAGTAGAGTATAAAAACGATTGGTAAAAAGATTAAAAAGTTTACGGAATTAAATAGCATATTTCCTCTTAAATGAATTCCTTACGAAGATTGATGCCGGCAAAATCCTGTAAACGTCCTTCCAAAGCAGGAAAATAATGAAAAAACGATTTTTTATTCATGGTTTGATTTTTAAGAAATAAGAATCAGGTTATTGTATAATCTTTGAAAATTCATGAGAATATCAGAAACCATTGCCATTTTTACTTTACAAAAATCCCGATATATTTCCCTTCATATTCCACCACTGTGGTTTTAAGATTATTCTGATCACAGAAATCCTGGTATGCCGAATTATCACCGATATCATCACTGATGAAAATCCCCCCGGTTCTCAGGCGTTTATAAAGTTCGTTATAGGCCCAGAACCTTCCGTTGTAGCTTTTATCCGAATCGTAATGAACGACATCGAAAACAGGGCTGTCAGCGAAAATTTTAGGAAGGGATTCTTTATCCGCAAAACGGAAAAGCTTCCAGTGAGGTTTCAGGTTTTCCGGAACAATACATCCTACGTAGCGGTCACCATCCTGTGCCAGGTAAGGCATATCGGAACTGTAAAGCGTTCCGTTTCTTTTTTCGAGGGATAAAAGTGCCGCTAAAGAAGACCATCCGTAAGCCACTCCCGTTTCTACGACGTTTTTTGCCTCTGCGAATTCACAGGCGTAATAAATCAGTTCCAGTGCTCCGGCACCGCCCATTTTGATGGGGCAATCCTTTTGTTTCTGTCCGGAATTTTTTAAAACCTCCGCATACTTACTTCTGAAGGGATCCATATCCATCCCGAAAAGTCTGGAAATAACTTCCTTTTGGGAAATGGCTTTTGAAGCAGCCCAGGAATTTGTTTTTTCCTTGCCTTTGAAAGCATTTCTTCTCTGTAAAGTATTTTTAATGATTTTCCTTCTTAATTCCGGATAAAGGTCTGGTCTTTTAAGATAAGCAATAAGTGTTTTGAGAACCGATGATATTTCGCTCACTGTGTTGAATTTAGAACGCAAAAATAATATTTTTTACGGTATAATACAATTAATTATCTTTGCGAGACAAATTATGAATTAAATATAATCCCAACATGCTGTATCGTATTCTTGAAAAGCTCCAACGCAGGCACCAGCTTTCCGTACTCAAAAAAAATCCCAGCACCACAGTAGGAAGCATAAAAATAGGCATCAACAACCATTTTGTCTTATCCGAAGAACTGGAAAAGGTAGCCATCGGCTTTTCTGTAAACTTCAGAAACTACATCCATATTTTAGTGGAAAAGAAAGCAAACCTTACCATTGAAGACGGTGTTTTCATGAATAATTTCTGTTCGGTAAACTGCCTGGACGCTATTTCGATCGGGGAAAATACGCTTTTCGGGGAAAATGTAAAATTATACGACCACAATCATGCTTATAAGACGGTTCCCGAGTTTAATGTTTCAAAGTCTGATTTTTCCACAGCTCCGATCAGGATCGGAAAAAACTGCTGGCTGGGAAGCAATGTTACGGTGCTGAAAGGGGTTTCAATCGGCGATAACTGCATTATCGGTGCGGGATGCACCATCTTCAAAGATGTTCCGGACAATACGAGAGTCGTCAATCAGCAGCAATTAATCTCTAAATCCGTTTTATGATGAAGTTTTCGGTCCTGATAGCGAATTATAACAACGGGAAATACTTTAAGGAATGCTATGATTCCATTATGGCTCAGGAATACAAAAACTGGGAGGCGGTTATCCTGGACGATGCCTCTACCGACGATTCCGTAAGTGTTATCAGGAACATCATCGGGGACGACCGCCGGTTCAGGTTTTTTGAAAATCCTGAAAACAGCGGTGTAGGGATTACCAAAAGTAAGCTTATCGATCTTGCGGAGGGCGATGTCTGCGGATTCGTAGATCCTGATGATGCCATTACGCCTTCAGCCATTTCTTCCAGCATTAAAAACTTCCGGAAAAAAGAGGTGGTCCTCACTTATTCCATATTCATGAGCTGCGACGAAAATCTTCAGCCGCTTAATCCTTTCAAAACCCGGCAGGTGAAAAACAATGACCCTTTTTTCTTTAATTATCCGATCCAGATTGCCCATTTTGTCTGCTTTAGCAGAAAGGTTTACCTGCAGACGGAAAAAATGAATACGGCCATGAAAATTTCGGAAGACCAGGACCTGTACCTAAAAATGTATGAAAAAGGAAAAGTAAAATTCATTAATGAAATCAATTACTTATACCGGCTGCATTCGGGGGGGATTTCTCAGAATGACAACAAGTCCAAATCCTATGAGTACTTTGCGAAAGTAATTTTCAATGCTATGAAACGCAGAAAATTAAAAAAAATAAACGGCAAAAATATTCCTGATGAATACACCCATTCTCAGGAAATTTATGACCTTCTGGAATATCAGCATTCCATTCCGTACAGAATAAAGAAAAAGATCAGCATTTTTGCACAACAAATCTTTGGTTAATGAAAGGAAACAATAAAATAAAAGTGCTTTTCAGGCACCGGTCGATGGAAATGGGCGGTGTGGAAAAAGTAATGCTGAGTCTGCTTAATAATCTCGACCGGGAAAAATTTGAGCTGACGGTCTGCCTCAACATTAACCAGGGAGAGCTGCGGGACGAGTTTCCGGAGCATGTAAGAAAAGTATCCCTTACACCCGGTAAAGAAGATCTTTCTAAAAACAGAATACTTCAAAAAATCCAGCTGGTCCGCAGAAATCTGAGACTTCGGCACATACAGAAGCAGCCGGCTGTTGCCGATCTGCTTTTAGGAGAACAATACGATATTGAAATCGGCATGACCTACGGAGATTTTCCGGCTGTGCTGAATTCCACCAATAAAAATTCAAAAAAAGTAGGCTGGTTCCATTCTGAAATCAATCTGCCGAAACTCCAGCCTCTGGTCCCCGGAATCCTGAAAAATTTCCCGGAGTTCGACCAGATGATCTATTGTTCACAGAAGATTAAAGACATGATGCACCAGTATTATCCCGATCTTCATTATCCTCCGGAAGAGGTCATCATCAATGCCATTCCGGTTAAAGAAATAAGAAAAAAAGCCGACGAGCCTATTGCAGCTTTGCCGGAAGGCCCGGTATTTGTCTCCATCGGACGGCTGCATTCCAGGAAAGGCTACCATAAACTGATCGAAGCCCATACCAAGCTGATCCGTGAAGGTTTTCACCATTCGGTAATTGTTGTGGGAGACGGTGAAGAATTCAGGAATCTTCAACAGCAAATTGCCGATAACCAAGTGGAAGACACCTTTATTCTGGCAGGAAATAAAATGAATCCGTATCCATATGTTAAAAATGCAGATTACTTTATCCTTCCGTCGGAATCCGAAGCGTGGCCGCTCGTGATTGCAGAAGCACTCATTCTTCAGAAGCCTGTGATTGCCACCCGTACCGGAGATATTCCGGCGATGATCGATCATGGGAAAACCGGTTATCTCATTAGTTATGAAACGGATGAAATGTATGCATCGATGAAAAAATTCCTTATGGAACCCGAATTCATTACTGAAATTAAAAAGAATTTAATCCCCATTGAAGAACAGTTCGACAGTCAAAAGATTTTTGATGCTGTTGAAACAATCCTGACTAACTTAGTAAAAAAAGAACAATGATTTTTTTATACCGGCTTATTCTGAAAATCCATACCACTTATCATAAGACAATCCAGAATATTTATATTAAAATTTCGATTGCCAGAGGACTACAGGTAGGAAAAGACGTGATATTTGTAGAAGCCCCGGATTTTGGTTCGGAACCTTTTCTGATTGAGATTGGTGACAGGACAAAGATTACGGCAGGATGCCGGTTTGTGAACCACGATGGCGCCATGTACGTGATCCGGAGCATGGAAAAATATAAGGATGCCAGAAATTTCGGCCGGATCAAGCTGGGCAAAAACTGTTTCGTAGGAAACAACTGCCTTTTTCTTCCCGGCTCTCAGATGGGCAATAACTGTATTCTTGGTGCCGGTTCCGTATTAAATTCTACCATGCCGGACAATTCCGTTTATGCGGGAATACCGGCAAAATTTATCTGCAGTATTGAAGAGTACGGAAATAAAGCCTTAGCCAACAATGTGATGTACCCGAGAGAACTGGAACCGGAAAGATCCAAACTTGAAGCTTACATCAAAGAAAACCTTCCCCACCATTACAAACCCGTAAAAAAATAAATGGCCGAAAAAAAGAAAATCCTGATCCGCATCGGATCCCTTCGTCATGGCGGAGCCGAGAAAGTGCTGGTAACGTTTCTGAAAAATCTCCCGGAAGACAAATACGAGATTGATCTGCTTTTGAACCTGTATTCAGGAAAATACCTGCCGGAAGTCCCGGGATGGATCAATATCCTCTACCTCCACAAAGGAGAAATGATTACCACTAACAGGCCTCACGAAATTCCCCGTAAAGCCGCCCGGGTACTGCACGAGAAAATCGTGAACAAATTTCCGAACCTGCTCTATAAAAACAAATTAAGGAAAAAGCAGTACGATATCGAGTTTGCCGCCATTCACGGCATGCGGGATGAAATTCTGGGCTCTCCCCTGTCTTCATCTAAAAAAATAGTCTGGATCCACAACGATCTTTCGGAAGTGAAAGGGTATACCGATGAGGAGATCCGGAAGTTTTTCGGATTTGATAAAATCATGGTGATCTCAGAGAAAATAGAAGCGCTTTTCAGGAATCTGGCCAGAAACGAAGCGGAAAAAACTAAAATTGTAAAAATCTACAATCCTCTGGATACGGAAGAGTTTGTTTCCAAGGCGGAAATGCCGGTAACCCATTACAGTTTCGATAAATCCACACCCACATTTATTTCTGTAGGAACCGTTTTCCCGCAAAAAGGCTTCGACCGGTTGCTAAAGGTTCACAAAAGGCTTTTGGAGGAAGGATTTGAACATAAGGTCCTGATTGTAGGAGACGGATACGATTTTGAAAATATCAGAAAGCTGAAATCGGATCTCGGGGTAGATAAGACGGCGGTGATGCTGGGGTTTACCGATAATCCGTATCCTTATTTTAAAAAAGCGGATTTCTATATTCTAAGCTCCCGGTACGAAGGCTTTCCGACGGTTCTTTCTGAAGCCATTACTTTAAAAAAGAAAATTATTTCCACGGAAGTTTCCGGTTCCGCCGAAATGCTGAACAACGGTGAATTGGGACTGCTGGTAGAAAATTCCGAAGAAGGGATTTATTCCGGGATGAAGCAGGCACTGATGCATCCTGAAAGTTTTGAAAAATATTCGGAAAAGCTGAAATCCTATGAAATGCCGTTTACGCTTAAAAATTCTGTCGAAAAAATAATCTCCGTTCTGGACGGTCTTTAGCATCGTTTTTATTTTAACCTAAACCGGAAATCTTTATTTTTGCTGTATGGCTGAACAATATTCTACCCTTCAGAAAGATTTTTTCAGGGAAAGCGGAAAATGGCTTTCCACGGTGGGGATCTGGAAAAAATGTCTCAATCCCAATCTTCATTTCATTTATATCCTGAGAAAATCCCAACAGCACCTGAAGACCCCTCTGCTGAATGTCTTCTGGAAATTCGTGCTGCGGCATTACCAGATCAAATACGGATTCCAGATCTACCCGGAAACGGAAATCGGCGAAGGATTTTATTTAGGACATTGGGGAAGTCTGGTGATTAACCCGGGCACGAAAATCGGGAAAAACTGCAACATTGCCCAGGGCGTTACCATCGGGCAGCAGAACCGCGGCAGCAAAGCGGGCATTCCCGTAATCGGCGATGAAGTCTGGATCGGAGCCAACGCCGTCATTGTAGGAGGCATAACCATCGGAAACAATGTATTGATAGGCCCTAATGCTTATGTGAATTGCGACGTTCCTTCCGACTCCGTCGTTATTGGAAATCCTGCAAAGATTCTTCCAAAAACCAATGCCACAGAGGGTTATATCAACCGTAAAATACCTTAAAAAAAAATCAGATGAACAGGATGGAAGAAGGAAGCCGGAGACTGGAAGTTTTTTAAGAGCCTGTTTAAATTTACCTTTTATATTTTAACATTAAGATTCTGTGTTGATTTCCAAATTAAAATCGATATTTTTTTATAAATTTGTTCTTCAAGTCAGTCAAGAACTAGACTCTGTAGCGTGTTGAACGAGTTTTGTTGACACGCTATTTTTTGTTTGATATTCTTTGTCATATTGGGTTTCATTTTTAAATA
>JAAIGF010091253.1_pt1 | contig 53278 bp, 52 predicted proteins | sample 6487441 | NCBI WGS metagenome assembly JAAIGF01 (sample SAMN13974129, study PRJNA590717) | phyllosphere metagenome | biome: pepper field; feature: multiple bacterial spot infested pepper fields; material: pepper leaves; isolation source: leaves from pepper fields | host: Capsicum annuum ...
ATCGTCGTCTTGCTGACGCTGCTCTTGGGGCTTGCTGTAGACCTTGATCCAGGCGTAAAGGCTGTGCACGGACATGCCCAGGCGCTGGGCGACATCGGCGACAGGGTTGCCTTTTTCGGTCACTTGCTTGACCGCTTCGATCTTGAATTCTTCGGGGTAACGCTGACGACTCATGGCACCTCCTATTTAGGCCTCATTATGAGGCTTGGAGGTGTCTACGAAACCAGGGGCGATTCACCGATTGCAAGACCTGGCAGCGTCTCTTCCTGCTCCACCGAAGAAAGATCAAGAGATACTTCGAACCCTTACCCATTTCATCAGCTGGGCAAGTCGCTATCCTGATCTAGGCTCAGGCTGAGAAGCTTTCTAGGAAGATATTTCCAAATGAGCGAGAAGCAGAAGGTCACCGCGGGAAACCTGTTCGATCTTGTGAAGCGCATTATGCATCACACGGCGAACGTGGTCGACGACTCATTGGGCTGATGGGAACTGCATTCGGTATGCAGTCCTGAGACCGCTAGCTTGTGACTAGGCTTAGGATTGTTTGAATTTCCGCAATATTGGTAACGAGTTCCTCAGACCTCAATAGGCGGTTGAGCGAATGAAAGTAGAGTGGCGCGTTCGAGTTGCGAGCCTGGCTTGGAAAGAGCTGCTCTGCTTTCGCAGCTCGTATTCGAATCGTCCATCGTACTTGGAGGCAACAGAGGGGATGCTGAACTCGGTAGGAGCTAGTCAGCTTGCGATGTAGTCAGAGTGACTTGAGCATTCGTCAAACCTTAAAATCAGCTAAGCATATGATAAAAATGAAGATTGTTAGCCTTGATTAGTGGTTCATCTAGGAAAACAGGTCACCTTTTCTACTTCGCCCGCGTGGTCGAAGCCGGCGGTTTCGCTGCCGCCGGGCGCCAGTTGGGCATCCCCAAATCACGCCTTTCGCGGCGCATTGCCGAACTGGAAGAGCGCCTGGGCACCCGCCTGCTACAACGCACCACACGGCAACTGAAGCTCACCGCAGTGGGCGAACGCTACCTGCACCATTGCCAGGCCATGCTGCTGGAGGCTGAAGCCGCCGATGAAACCGTGGCCAGCATGAGCAGCGAACCCCGCGGGCGCTTGCGGGTGTCCTGCCCGGTTGCTTTGGCACATGCCTTCTTGCCGGATGTGATCAGCCGCTTTCTTGAGCAATACCCACTGGTGCAACTGGACATGGTGCTGCTCAACCGCCGGGTCGACCTGATTTCCGAAGGCATCGACGTGGCGTTACGTGTGCGCGACCTGGGTGATGAAGACCCGGCCCTTGTCACCCGGCGTCTGCGCCAGGCACAAATGCAGTTGGTGGCCGCCCCTGGCTTTGCCGACCATCTTCGCGACCCGGGCGAACTGGCGTCGTTGCCGGTACTGGGCGCCGCCGAGGCAGACCGGCTGGTACACTTCCGCCTGTTCGGGCCCAACGGCAAGCAGCAGGAAATAGCGTTGGAACCACGCTTGGCCATAGATGATTTCGTAGTACGTAATGCTGCTGTACGGGCCGGCCTGGGGTTTACGGCACTGCCCAGCATGTTCTGCGAGGCGGAACTGGAACGCGGCGAACTGGTACGCCTGCTGCCAGACTGGTCGCTACCAGGTGGCTACCTGCAGGCGGTGTACCCCCATCGGCGCGGCTTGCTGCCGGCCGTGCGGGTGTGGATCGACCACCTGGCGGCGTCGTTCGAAGCCTGTGGAGAACGCTATGTCTGAAAGGAAGATGAGCGAAGCCGACGTGGCGGCATTTTGCCTGAGCCTGCCGGGCGCGCAGGAAGACTACAAATGGGGTGGCGTCCGGGTGTTCTCGGTGGCCGGCAACAAAATGTTTGCAGTGCTAGACCTGGCGGGCGCAGGGCTGTCGTTCAAGGTAGCCGACGGGTTGTTTCTCGGCTATTGCGACCGCCCCGGGGTAAGGCCGGCGCCGTACCTGGCGCGGGCGCGCTGGATCAGCATGGCACGGCCCTACCCCATGGGGCGTGATGAGCTGTGTGACTTGCTGCAGCGCTCGCACCAACTGGTGGTGCGGCGGTTGCCGAAGCGGTTGCAGGCGGGGTTGCTGATGTGAAGTGCCCTGTGCCTGCGCTCACAGGGCCGATTCAGGCATTCATCAACCTATAGGCAGATAGCGCCCGTCGAAAAACAGCCAGTCCGCCCAGAATACCTGGTGCACCAGCACAATCCCCCAGAACACCAGCTGGTACGAAACCTTGCGGGTCTTGTGCCGAAACCACTGCTGTGCAAGCAACGCCCCCGGCCAGCCACCCAGCAGTTCGCTGGCATGCAGCACTTTTTCGGGCGTACGCCAGGCTTGCGTACGCGCCTGCTGCTTATCCTGCCAATACAACAACAGGGTGATCAGGCTCATTACCGGGTACAGCGCCAACGGCCACCAGGCCTGGTCGTTCCAGGCCATGCGCACAGCACCCAACCCCGGCAACAGGCACAATACAGCCAACAGCAGCAGCTTGAGGCGCACATTGCGCACGCCCTCTACCCGTTGCCGGCGCAGTGCCTCAGCCATGGCTTGCAGTCCAGTTGACCCAACCAAACTGCCAGGTGGCCAGAATCAGCAAGCCGAACACAATGCGATACCAGGCAAATGCCGCGTAGCTGTGGTTGGCAATGAACTTGAGCAGCGCCCGTACTGCGATCATGGCGAAGATGAACGAGGTCACGAAACCAATCGCAAACACCGGCAGATCACTGGGCTGGAACAGGTGGCGGTACTTGTAGCCCGAATACACCGCCGCACCCACCATGGTCGGCATTGCCAGAAAGAACGAGAACTCCGTCGCAGCCTTGCGCGACAGGCCAAACAGCAAGCCGCCGATAATGGTCGAACCGGACCGCGAAGTGCCCGGAATCATTGCCAGGCACTGGACAAAACCGATCTTCAGCGCATGGCTCCAGTGCATGTCGTCTACATGGTCAACCTGAACGCGGTGATCGCGACGCTCGGCCCACAGCATGATGACGCCCCCCACCACCAGGGCAGCCGCCACCGTGATCGGGTTGAACAGGTACTCGTGAATCAGGTCGGCGAACAGCACGCCCAACACCACCGCAGGCAGAAACGCCAGCAGCAGGTTGCCCGTGAAACGCCGCGCCTTGGGTTGGCTGGCCAGGCCGAATACCACCTCGAAGATCTTGCCGCGAAACTCCCACATGACCGCCAGAATCGCCGCCAGCTGAATGATGATGTTGAAAGCCATGGCCCGTTCGCCGCCAAAACCGATCAGGTCGGCGACGATGATCTGGTGACCCGTACTGGAAATCGGCAGGAACTCTGTAAGCCCTTCTACCACGCCCAAGATGATTGCCTGGAAGGCAGTCCAAAAATCCATCATTCCCCCGATGGAGCGCTGCTCGTTGCAGGCCCCTTGTTCTTGATTTACTTATGATTGCCGCACGCGGCCCGGCTGTTTTACAGCGACTGTTGGGCGCAACGCCAGTAGAAAAGTTCACGCGGGCTAAAGGTTTCATCTTGCCCCGCCGAAATCCTAACAGAGCGCCTTTGCAATCGCCTTACATGGCCTGCTGCAGACTATTACAAAGATAGCACTTAGCCATTAGTCGGGTGGGGGCCTGATGCAAAGCATGCTTGGATGCAACTGAATAAAAAGAACAATGCGGGAGCACCTGGATGAAGACGTTGAGATCGATGTCGATCAGCCGCCGCCTGTGGCTGATCCTTGTGGTGGCAGTGGCCATGATGGTGGTTCTGGGGCTGCTGATGCTGCGCCAGATCCATGGTGACCTGTACCAGGCCAAGGCCGAAAAGACCCGCCACGTGGTGCAGACCGCAGCCGGCGTACTGGCCTATTACCAAGGCCTGGAGGCGGCTGGCACGCTCAGCCGCGAAGCTGCCCAGCAACAGGCGCTGCAGGTCGTGCGGGCGCTGCGCTACGACCATGACGACTACTTCTGGATCAACGACTTGGGGCCGAAGATGATCATGCATCCGGCCAACCCCAAGCTTGACGGCCAGGACCTGTCGGCCGTGCGCGACCCTGACGGCTTTGCCGTATTCAATGAAATGGTGGCCCTGGCCCGCCAGCAAGACGCCGGCCCGGTCAACTACCGCTGGCCAAAGCCCGGCGCCAGCGAACCGGTGGCCAAGACCTCCTATATACAGTTGTTCAAGCCCTGGGGCTGGATCATCGGCTCAGGTGTGTACATCGATGACGTACAGGCCGAGTTCACCCGCCAGGTACGCGACGCCTCCCTGGTCGGCCTGGGCATTGCCCTGCTGATGGCACTGGTGGTCATGTTGATAGCCCGCAGCATCGCCCGCCCGTTGCAGGAAGCGGTGCAGGCCATGGGCAACATCGCCAGTGGCGAAAGTGACCTTACCCGGCGCCTGGACACCCATGGCCGTGATGAAATCACCCATCTGGGCGAGCACTTCAACCGTTTCAATGGCAAGCTGCAGGGCGTGGTTGGCCAGTTGCAGGGGACGGCCCATGCGTTGGCCCGGTCCGCCGGGCACGTTGGCGACAATGCCGGTGCCGCGCAACAGCACAGTGCCCAGCAATCACTGCAGATGGACCAAGTGGCCACCGCAGTCAATGAAGTGACCTATGCCGTGCAGGACGTGGCCAAGACTGCCGAACAGGCCGCTGGCGAAATGCGCAGCGCACAGCAACAGGTGACGCACGGCCAGCAGGCCATCCACGGCAGCCTGGCGCAAATCGACCGGCTGTCATTGACCATCGATCAGGCCGTGCAGGTGATCCGCGACCTGGCCGGGCATAGCACACGCATCGGTGGCGTGCTCGATGTCATCCGCTCCATCGCCGAACAGACCAACCTGCTGGCGCTGAACGCGGCCATCGAGGCGGCACGGGCTGGCGAGCAGGGCCGCGGCTTTGCCGTGGTCGCCGACGAGGTACGCCTGCTGGCCCAGCGCACCGCGCAGTCCACGGCCGAGATCCATACCATGATCGAGCACCTGCAAAGCCAGTCGGACGCCGCTGTCCGGGCGATCGACACCAGCAGCGAGGCCTCGCGACAGACCGTCGAGCAAGCCCGTGAAGCCGGCGCCAGCCTGGACGCCATCAACCTGGCGCTGAACAACCTCACTGCCTTGAATGCGTCCATCGCCAGCGCGACCCTGCAACAAGCGCACGTGGTCGAGGAGATCAACCGCAACGTGCTGGACACCGCCGGGCTGTCCCAGCAAACCGCCGATGCGGCCCGCCAGTCCAGCGATGCCGGGGTGGCACTGGGGCAGTTGAGCGAGGAACTGGAGCAGTTGCTGCGCCAGTTCCGAGTTTGACCTCCAGGTTGCCGAGGGCGCTTTGCGCCCTACACCTTCCCCGGCCGACCCGCTACAATCGCGCCCCTCCCCGATAGTCTCTCCAAGGATCGCCGATGTCCGGCCTTGAACTCATCGCCGCCGTCCTCGGCGTCACCGCTGTCTGGCTCACGGTCAAGCAGAACGCCTGGTGCTGGCCGATCGGCCTGGTCATGGTGCTGATCTATGGCTGGCTGTTCTACGAGGTAAAGCTGTACTCGGGCATGGTGCTGCAGCTGGCCTACGCCATCCTGCAACTGTACGGCTGGTGGCAATGGAAGCGCCCCGACCACGCTGAAGACGCCCGACAGGTCTCCCGCCTGCAACGCCCGGCACTGCTCACCGGCCTGGCTGCCGGGGTGCTGCTGAGCGCTGCACTGGGTGCGGCCATGGCCAACTGGACCGACGCCGCCCTGCCCTGGCTGGACGCTACCCTGACCGGCTTCAGCCTGGTGGCACAACTGTGGATGGCGCAAAAACGCCTGCAATGCTGGCCACTGTGGGTTGTGGTCGACATCATCTATGTGGGCCTGTATCTGCACCAGCAGCTGTATTTCACGGCGGGCTTCTTCGCCGTGCTCACCCTGATTGCCGTGCGCGGCTGGCTGGAATGGCGCCGTGACCCGGCGCTGGTGCAGCCATGAGCGGGCAGCAGGCAATGAAAGTGCTGGTTCTGTGCGGCCCCGAATCCAGCGGCAAAAGCTGGCTAAGCGGGGTAATCCAGGCACATTTCGGGGGAGTGGTGGTAGCCGAGTACGTGCGCCACTTCATCGACCAGGAATGCCGTGATACCTGCTATGCCGATATCCCCACCATCGCCCGCGGCCAGCTGGCCTGGGAAGACCGCGCACGCGAGCAGGCACCTGCGCTGCTGATTCTCGATACCCACCTGCTCAGCAACATGCTCTGGAGCCGCGCCCTGTTCGGCGATTGCCCCGCCTGGCTGGAGCAAGCCCTGCTGTCACGGCGTTACGACCTGCACCTGCTGCTAAGCCCGCAAGGTGTCGACTGGGTGGCCGACGGCCAACGCAGCCAGCCCGAACTGAGCGAGCGCCAGCGCTTCTTTGACGACAGCTTGCTCTGGCTGCAGCGGCACAACCAAGCGTACAAGATAATTGAGGGCAATTGGCCGCAGCGCCAATTGCTGGCCCTGCAAACAGTGGCTAAGCTAATTGATAGCGATACGCCATCCTGCCCTACCGAGTGTTAAGCCCCTGACACACCCCGGTGGGGCAAAGCCCCCGAAATTGCGGGGGTTCACCCCGCTTCGGGTACAGTGTCAAGCACATGAAACACCCCTGCAAAAACCCTTCCAATCAATACAACTGCTGGCTTGCCCGGCAGTAGCTGCGGCCGGCTGTTTCACTGCTGAGACAGAATACGCCGCACTTTGTCAGCCACCTTCCCTAAACGCTTGATCTGAAAACCATTCTCAAAAGCGGCACAGCTTCTGCTCTGTCCTTCGCATCGCTGATCAGGGCCAGCGCTCAAAGAAGGAATTGCCGTCGTGAGGAAAACAGACAATCGCCTTTATCACGTCTTGCTGATGGGGTGCGTACTGGGGTCACTGAGCCTCACGGCGCAAGCCGACAAGGGGATCATCATCATTACCCGCGACGTGCAGGTGCGCAACGCGACGATTCCGCCACTAAGGCCCGACCCTAACCCGACCACCGTCAATGCCAACCCTTCTGCCCATGTGCTGAAACAGACCAACGAACTCAGTGATGGCGACTTCGCCAGCATCAGCAGCGGCGCGGGCATCAGCAACATGATCACCCAGCAGACCAACAACCTGGGCGGCAACCTCGGCAACCAGAACCAGTTACCCAACCTGTCGGGCGGGCGTGGCACGGGCGGGTCGGGTAACGGTATTGCCAACATGGTGAACTCCAGCGTGCAGCGGGGCCTCGCGCCGCTGCAGATCCTGACTGGCGGGGGCAAGTGAAATGAAGCACTTGCTGCTGATTCTGGCCGCCGTATGCAGTGCCCCGGCCGTTGCCCAATCTCCCGTTCCCGTCATCAACAACGCCGACATCGACAGCTCAGGCAGCCGCTATCAAGGCAACCTTACTGTCAACCAGGCCGCCGGTGACCAGCAACAGCAGGCCAATGCCCGCGCCATCGCCGTTGGCCCCGAAGCCAACGCCAGCACCCAGATCCGGCAACAGCTCAATACCCCCGCCCACCCCATGATGGACGCCCGCGCGACCATCCAGGGCAACGCCTTCAGCAACGGCAGCGGCGCCCTCGGGGTCAACCAGAGTGCGGGTGCCAACACCCAGCAAGCCAACGCCATGAGCATCAGCATTGGTGCACAACCGCAAAGCATCGACGACAGCGTCCTCATGCAACAGAACGTGACGCTGCTCAACAACTCCGGAGCAACTGATATCCCAGCTGGCTATCGCCAGGTCACCACCAGTGACCAGGCCTTCACCGGTAGCCGAGGGGTAATCCAGTTGAACCAGAGTGCCGGGGTGGGAAACCGCATGGCCAACACCCTGAGCATCCGGGTCGCGGATTGACCCTTTCAGTTAAGAACGACACTTAACCTAATAGCGTACGGAGAATCACCATGAAACCCTCGATGGCAATCAAGCCTCTGGTTTTCGCAATTGCTGCGGTCATGGCTGTTGCTGTACAAGCTGGGCAAAACGATCGGCGCAATGACCACCATAACGGCCACCATAATGGTCAGCACACGCCTCCACCCACCAAGATCCCTGTGTATGCAACGGCCAATGCCTGGGATACCCAATCCAGTACCGATAACCGCATCACCAACCAAGGCACCATCAACGAAGCCGAGATGAGCGATTCGGGCACGGGTTCCAGCGGCAACGTTGGTATCAACGTGGCTGGCGGTAACGGCAACCAGCAGGACAACGCAGCTGCCATTGCCAACGCCGGCTCCGATTCGAGCCTGGACAACAGCTTCGTGTTCGGCATGGCCAATGCCACCGCCGACGTCGAACAAACCAGCCGGAACAACCGCGTCGACAACTACTCGACCCAGTCGTCGGCCAGGATGAGCGGCTCGGCCAGCGGGGCTGAGGGCAATATCGGCATCAACGTGGCCGGTGGCGACCTCAACCAGCAGAAAAACACCATGGCCATCGCCAACACCGGTGCCCCACTGGGTAACGCCACTGCCACCGCTTCGGCCAACCAGAGCGGCCCAGGCCTGACCGTCAACAACAGCGCTGACCGCACCTACCGTGTGGACACGATCACCATCACCACCTCGGCAAGCGGGTCGAGCTCGCGTGATGGCTCGTTCAACTCGACTGACGACCGCAGCTCGTCCTCGAGCTTCAGCGTGGCCGGCTCGCAAAACGCCAGTTCCAGCGGCTCCAGTGGCTGGAACTCCAGTGGCTCAAGCAGCTCGAACGCCAGCGGCTCCAACAGCGCCAGCGCCAGCGGCTCGAACAGCTGGGGCCTGAACGGCTCTGCCAGTGGCAGCAACAGCTCGTCGAGCAGTGCCAACCTGAACGCATCGCTGGATGCTGCAGCCAACGCTACCCGTACCTTCACTACCGACGACGGCCGTCGTGAACGTACGCGCTCCAGCAGCTTCGATGGCTCGCTCAATGCCTCGCTGGATGTTTCGGTCGACAAGTCGCACGAAAGTGCATACGACTCGTCGTTCGAGAAAGCGTTCGACTCCAACTACGACAAGTCGCATCAGTCTTCTTACGACAAGTCCAAGGATTCTTCGTACACCAAGTCTCACGACTCTTCGTACGAAAATGCTTCGGCCTCGGCGTTTGAAAAGTCTGGCGAGAAGTCGAAACAATCCTCCAACGACGTTTCGAAGAGCTACAGCGAAAGCAGCGCTTACGACTTGAGCAATACTGTGTCCTTCCAAGTGCTGACCCCGACCGGCTGGGCCAACCCTGTTACCAACACTGCAACCCTTAGCGGTTCGGTGAATGGCGGCAGCGGTAACCTGGGCGTGAACGTGGCAGCCGGTGTGGGCAACCAGCAGAGCAACTCGCTGGCCATCTCCAACACCTCGTTCTGACCGCTGTGCCTGAGGCCCCCTTCGGGGGGCCTTTCTTCAACAGAACCGGAAGGCATCCGATCATGCGCATTATTGCCTTGGCGTTTTTGCTGTGCCTGGCCAGCGTGAGCGAAGCTGCGCAAATGCCGCTGGCAGTCCTGCCGGGCGGCGCCGTTGTATTCAAACCGCTGCAGAGCGTGCGCGAACGCAAGTTCGCCGACCTTGTGCAGCAGAAAACCGACTTCAGTTGCGGCGCCGCCGCACTGGCAACCATCCTGCGTCAGGCCTACTGGCTGGATGTGGACGAACATCAAATCATCGAAGGCATGCTGGCCCACGCCGACCAGGACCTGGTGCGCACGCAAGGCTTCTCGATGCTCGACATGAAGCGCTACGTCGAGAGCCTGGGCATGCGTGCCCGCGGCTACCGGGTAGCGCCCGACACCCTGCACAGCGTACGTATCCCGGTCGTGGTGCTGATGGACGTGCGCGGCTACAAGCACTTTGTGGTCATGCAGAAAGTCGACAAGGGTTGGGTGTATGTCGGTGACCCGGTACTGGGCCACAGGCGCTACAAAGTCGACGATTTCCTCAAAGGCTGGAACGGCATCATCTTCGCCGTGATCGGCCAGGGTTATGACAAGAACAACATTTTGCTCGATCCGCCTCTGCCACTGACTGCGAAGGGTCGGGTGAACAACTTCACCCCGGTTCAGGACGCAGAGCTGCTGGACTTCGGCTTCATCAAAAGCGACTTCTTCTAACGATTCGTCCAATGACAAGGAGCATGACGCTCCCGGGAGCCCCCCATGAAGCATTCACTCCTGCTCGCAGTGGCTTGCCTGGCAGCCAGCCTGCCGATTCATGCAGAAACATTCAAACCCGTCGAGCTGAAGGATCAGGAACTGGCGAGCTTGCGCGGGCGCTACGTGATGCCGGGGCGGATCGTGAGTTTCGGCATCGTCATGAGCAGCACCTGGCAGAATGCCAAAGGCGATGTGATCGGCGCCACCAGCAGCCTGCAGGTGCAAGCGTCGACCATCAAGCCACAATTCTACGTATCGACGGTCAACGAAAAAGGCACCGGCACGGCTTCGGGCTCGGCAACGGCACCCGGTACAGGCAGCGTAACCGGTGGCGCCGGGCTCACTACCACCGAAGGCGTCACCCAGGTGGTGCGCGCAGCAGGCGATAACAACGCGGCCTACAACAACGTCGACATCAATGTCACCAAAGCCAACCAGGCGCCTGTGGTGCAGCAGCAAGGCCAGGCACTTGCCGCCGGGCAGACGCTGATGGCGGAAAACAGCGCCGGTTCGCTGAGCGTGTCGGCCAGCGGTGTAGGCGTACAGTTCAACATCAACGCCAGCAACAACCAGGGCAGCAGCGTTCAGCGCCTGGCCCAGGGCGGCCTGATGCAGAACTCGACGCTGCTTGGCAACGGCAACCTGGTCAGCAACGTCACTTCCCTCAATGTGGTCATGCGCGAGAGCGTGCCGACAGCGGCTTCGCTGAACGGCAGCCTCGATCAGCTTAAAGGTCTTCGCACATTCGGATACTGATCTACGCTCAGTCTCATCAAAAGTAGTCGGAAGGGACGGCAACTCCATGCACCGATCTTTAACGCTCAAGGCCTTTGTGTGTTTGACTACCATGGCCCCGGCCACTTTGCTCTACGCAGCAGCCGACCCTCAGGTCGAGGCCCTCAAGCAGGAACTGACCGAACTGAAACGCCGTTACGAGGCCCAGCAGCAAGCATTGATGGTACTGGAACAGCGCGTGCGCCAGGTCGAGGAGACCCCAGCGGCACCACAACCCAAGCGCCTGGTAAAATCCCCGGCCGAAGGGGTCAAGGGCGGGCAAACCGTGGCCTCTGGCGCGCCGGGCACCAGTGGCAGCTCCTATGGGCAGGCACTGACTGCCGACTCGGAACCTGCGCAGAGCGTGTCAAACCTGTATGACGAGGCCAGCGGCTTCTTCGGTGGCGGCAAGTTCAGCTTCGAAACCGGCCTCACCTATACCCACTACGATACCCGTGCACTGACCCTCAACGGTTTTCTGGCACTGGACTCGATCTTCCTCGGCAGTATCAACCTCGACCGGATCAAGGCTGATAACTGGACCCTTGACATGACCGCACGCTACAACCTGGCGCAGCGTTGGCAGTTTGACATCAACGTTCCCGTGGTATACCGCGAGTCCACCTATTCTTCTGGCGGTGCCGGTGGCGCCGGCGCGAGCACCTCCGACGCCACCGTGACCCGCGACCCGGAAATTGGCGATATCAACGTTGGCGTGGCCTACAAGTTCCTCGACGAGGACGAAACCTGGCCAGACGCGGTGGCTACCCTGCGGGTCAAGGCGCCGACCGGCAAAGACCCCTATGGCATCAAGTTGCGCGAAGTTGACGGCAACAGTAACCTGTCGGTACCAGACAGCCTGCCGACCGGCAACGGCGTCTGGTCGATCACGCCGGGCATTTCGCTGGTCAAGACCTTCGACCCGGCGGTGCTGTTTGGCAGCCTGTCCTATACCTACAACATGCAAGACTCGTTCAGCGATATCAGCCCGCAGGTCAACAGCAAGGTGCCGGGTGACGTCAAGCTGGGTGACTCGTGGCAGATCGGTGGCGGTATCGCCTTTGCCCTGAACGAGAAGATGAGCATGTCGTTCTCGGTGTCCGACCAGTTCGCCCGCAAGAGCAAGATCAAGCCGGATGGCGGTGACTGGCAGTCGATCTCCAACAGTGACTACAACGCCGCCAACTTCAACATCGGCCTGACCTTCGCCGCCACCAACAACCTGACTATCGTGCCCAACCTGTCCATTGGTCTGACCGATGACGCGCCGGACTTCTCCTTCAGCCTGAAATTCCCTTACTACTTCTGATACTTGCCATTGGCCAGGCCCGTATGAACGGGCCCGGCTTTTGGTAACCAGCCTTGTAAGCGCCCGCCTTCCCTGCCCCGGCCTGTTATCATCCAGCACAGATGCATGACGATTTAATGGCAAAAGGGAAGTTTTTGTGAAGAACCTGTCCGACCACCCACATACCCGGCTTGCCGCTTTGGCGGGCCTGGTGTTGGTGATCCCACTGGGTGCGCGCGCCATGCTGGGTTGGTCCAACCCGCTCGGTTACCTGTCCGACCTCGCCCTCGGCAGCCTGCTGCTGTTGCTGCTGCACCGCCGGCCATGGTGGCTGGCGCTGCCCGTGCTGCTGGCCTGGGCAGCCCTGTGGGTAGCCTCGGCCGAACTGGTCAGCGCGGTGGGTCGCCTGCCCACCAGCGCCGATCTGGCGTACCTGGTCGACCCGCAGTTCATGGAAAACTCCACCGGCGGCGGCCTTGCCCATGCCTGGCTGCCCGTGGCCATGGGCGCCGGCCTGCTGGGTTGGCTGGCCTGTGCCTGGCGCAGCCGGTCGCACCGTGGCCAGCCACTGCCACGCAAGGCGTGGGCCCTACCTGTATTGCTGTTTGGCGCCCATTGGGGCAGCCAGCAACTGATGCCGTCCGATGCCGACCAATGGCGGCAATACAACCTGACCCACCAGTTGATGTCTGCCGGGGTCGGCAACCTGCAGCATCAGGTCGAAAGCTGGATGGGCCATGCACAGCCCTTCACCCCGCTGCCCAGTGCCGGCCTGACGCAATCCGACCTGCATGGTCAACGGCTGCTTGCCGGCCCGGGCAACGCCCGCAACCTGCTGGTCATCACCCTGGAAGGCATCCCCGGCGCCTACCTGCGGCCCAACCGCCAGGCGCTGCACAGCCGGTTCGACGAAGACCTGATGCCCAAGCTCGGCAAATGGGCCGAGCGCGGCATGAACACACCCGACTACGTGCTGCATACCCACCAAACCATCCGTGGCCTGTACGCGATGCTGTGTGGTGATTACGACAAGCTGGCGAACGGCACGCCCAAGGGCGTAGAGCTGCTGACCCAGAATGAACGCAACCAGGCCTGCCTGCCGGCGCAATTGCGCCAGGCCGGCTTCACCACCCATTACCTTCAGGGCGCGGGCCTGCGCTTCATGGCCAAAGACCGCATCATGCCGCACATTGGCTTCGACTCGGTGCATGGCCTTGAGTGGTTCCGCAACAAGAACTATCTCGACTTCCCTTGGGGCAAGGACGACCGTGCGTTCTTCGAAGGTGCCCTGGGTTACATCAACCAACTGCAGAAGCAGGACAAACCCTGGATGCTTACCCTGCTCACCGTAGGCACGCATCAGCCCTATTCGGCACCGGCCGAATACCTCGAACGTTTTGACACGCCGAAACAGGCGGCGGTGGCTTACCTGGACGACGCCGTCGGGGCCTTCCTCGACAACCTCGAACGCCAGGGCGTGCTGAAAGACACCCTTGTGGTGCTGACCTCCGACGAGTCCCATGGTATCGATGGCGTGCGCCTGGCGTCGTCGTGGGGCTTCAACCTGACCCTGGCGCCGGAGCAGGCCCGGTTGCCACACATCAAGCAGGGTACTTACGGCCATATCGACCTGGCCACCTCGCTGCTCGACTACTTCTCCTTGCCGATTCCCGTTGCACTAGGCGGCCGCTCGCTGTACCGCAACTACGATACCGGCCGCGAAATGATCTCCTACACCAACGGCATGCTGCGTTACCACAACGGCCAAGGGGTGTTTACCGAGTGCGACTTCCAGCAGCGCTGCCGCCGCTACGCCAGCGAAGGATTCATTGCCGACCAGGCCCGCTACCTGGGCACCGGCGATAGCCTGCTCGGCCAGCAGATCGGTGCACTGGCCGGGGTGCTCGACCAGTCGCTGCTGCAAACCCCGCTCAACCTGCGCTACCAGTTTGGCGGCCCTGCGCCGATCAAATTGCGCAAGCGCATTCATGATGACTGGGCCGACAACCTGATTGGCGCCCAATACCTGGAAATGCCCGGGGGCTCGCATACCCGGGTACGTATCAAGGTGCGCTCGCTGGACCCGCGTCATGCGGCGTATATCCAGCTCAAGGCCAAGCAATTGGAGCAAGATGTTCCCCTGGGTCTGCCTGCCGAGGTCAAAGTCACCGCCGACCAGCCGTTGGAGTTGGACTTCAGCTTTGACAACCCGACCGAGCGCAAGGCGTTTTCCTTTCACTTGCTGGGCTATGGCGGCGGCAAGGTGGAGGTCAGCGACTTCAGCGTGATCACTGCACTGCCGGGCGAGGATGACACCGTCGATGACCTGGCCGAAGGGCAAATCGCACATTCGGGCTGAGCGAACCATACCGCTCATCGCCCGGCCACCGGTGCCTGTCGATTCGACCTGTCCGTGCTCGACCAAGGTGTGAATCCCCCAGTGTGGAGACAGCACCATGAGCATTAGGGAAAGCAGGCATCCGGTGGTTTCGCGCAGCCAGTGGCTGGCAGCTCGCCAGCAACTTTGGTTGCACGAAAAAGCCTTTACCCACCACCGCGACGCGCTGGCCGCAGCCCGTCGCGCCTTGCCCTGGGTCAAAGTCGAGCACGACTATCGCTTCAACGGGCCCGACGGCGAGTTGGGCCTGGCCGACCTGTTCGCGGGTCGTAGCCAGTTGCTGGTTTACCACCTCATGTTCGCCGAGGGCTGGAGCGAGGGCTGCCCCGGTTGCTCGTTCCTGGCCGACCACTTCGACGGTGCCAACCTGCACCTGGCCCACCACGACGTGTCGCTGGTGGCGGTGTCGCGGGCGCTCTACGCCGAATTCCAGGCGTTCCGCCGGCGCATGGGCTGGCAATTCCCTTGGTATTCGTCGAATGGCAGCGGCTTCAACGAGGCATTTGGTGTGAGTGTTGGCAGTGAAGGTGAGCGGCAGTACAACTACGAGCCGTACAGTGGCAATGAAAGCGAGCTGCCCGGTTTGAGTGCGTTCTACCGCGAAGAGGACGGCAGCGTGTATCACACCTATTCGACGTATGCCCGCGGGCTGGACATACTGGTTAACACCTACAACTTTCTCGACATTGCGCCCCTGGGGCGCAATGAAAGCGGCACCATGGACTGGGTGCGGCACCATGACCGCTATGAAGGGCAACCCGGCAAACCCCATTGCTGCCACAACTGACCCAAGCCCGGCGCGGTCGCTGCAGGAACGGGCTTGTCCGCGAATGCAGTAGCGGCAGCGACGGTGAATGGCCAAGGATATAGGCCCACAGGCCCGGCCTCTTCGCGGGTGAACCCGCTCCTACAACGGGCTGTGCCTGATCACCGAGGTCTGAACACACCACCGATCGATGTAGGAGCGGGCTTGCCCGCGAATGCGGTGGCGGCAGCGACGGTGAATGGCCAAGGATATTGGCCTACAGGCCCGGCCTCTTCGCGGGTGAACCCGCTCCTACAACGGGCTGAGCCTGATCACCGAGGTGTGTACACACCACCGACCGATGTAGGAGCGGGCTTGCCCGCGAATACGGTGGCAGCAGCGACGGCGAATGGCCAGGGTTACTGGCCCACAGGCCCGGCCTCTTCGCGGGTGAACCCGCTCCTACAACGGGCTGTGCCTGATCACCGAGGTGTGTACACACCACCGACCGATGTAGGAGCGGGCTTGCCCGCGAATACGGTGGCGGCAGCGACAGTGAATCGCCAGGGTTACTGGCCCACAGGCCCGGCCTCTTCGCGGGCAAGCCCGCTCCTACAAAGGGCCCGCGCAATGCCGGTGTTGCGTTAGCTGCGCACACCCAGCATCCCGCGCTCGACAATGAAGTCGATCACCGCCTGCAGCCCCTCGCCTTTCTTCAGGTTGCTGAAAGTCCACGGCCGCTGCGGGCGCATACGCTGGGTGTCGCGCTCCATCACCTCCAGTGAAGCCCCTACATAGGGTGCCAGGTCGGTCTTGTTGATAACCAGGAAGTCCGATTTGGTAATCCCCGGGCCACCCTTGCGCGGGATCTTCTCGCCTTCGGCCACGTCAATCACGTAGATGGTCAGGTCGGCAAGCTCCGGGCTGAACGTGGCACTGAGGTTGTCACCGCCGCTTTCCACGAAAATCACCTCGAGGTTGCCAAACTTGCGAGCCAACGCTTCGACTGCCGCCAGGTTCATCGAGGCATCTTCACGAATGGCCGTGTGCGGGCAACCACCGGTTTCCACGCCCACGATGCGCTCCGGATCCAGGGCGCCCGCTTCGGTAAGGATGCGCTGGTCTTCCTTGGTGTAGATATCGTTGGTGACCACGGCGATCTGGTAGTGGTCGCGCATGGCTTTGCACAGTGCTTCCAGCAGTGCGGTCTTGCCGGAACCGACCGGGCCGCCGACACCGACACGAAGGGGTTGTTGATAGCTTTGCATGCAGGCAGTCCTCAGGAACGGAACAAACGGGTGTATTGGGTTTCGTGACGCGATGAGGCAATGGCCAGCAATGGCAGGCCACCACCAAGCTGGTCATCCCCCAGGGTCAGGGCCCGGTCGAGCGCAGCAGGCAACTCGACACCAAGGTCGCGCAGCAAGGTCTGGGCAGCCTGCTGGCCGAACGGCACCAGCTTGACCCCGGCCATGACTGCGCCCTCCAGCCAGGCAAAGCCATGGCCCAGGGCCAGCTGCCGCAGTGGGATGGCCCAATGCGCAGCCAGCCAGGCCATGCCGCCCAACTGGGTCAGCTCAAGGCTGGTGCGCCAGGCCGAAGCCTGGCCCAGCTGCCAACCGTCGAGCAGGCGCGCCAGTGCCGCGCCGCGCTGCTGTTCTTCCAGGCGTAGCTCGGCGGTTTCGCGGTTGGCCAGCAAGAAGCGGCTCCAGTGGCCGAATGCCTCGTAATCCCCGGCCTGGCAGGCGTGGTACAGGCGCGCCAGCACCGGCCAGTCGAGGCAGGCCAGGGTGTCGTGTACCTGCTCGCGCTGCCAGGCAGCGAAGCCATCCACATCCCTCACCCAGCCCGCCTCGACAGCCCACTCCAGGCCTTGCGAATAGGTGAAACCGCCCACTGGCAAGCCAGGGCTGGCCAGCTGCAGCAGGCGCAGCAACGCCAGGTCGCTGTCCATCAACCGGCCAGCACCAGTGCAGCGCCGGCCAGCAGCCCACCGCCAAAGGCCTTCTGCAAGCCACTGTGACGGCGCAACAGGCAACCGACCGCAAAACCTGCCGCCAGCAGCAGGCCACTGACCGTGACAAAGCCAGCGCTGAACAGCCAGAACGCGCTTGGCGTGGCTTCCACACCATGCGCCCAGCCATGGAACAAGGCGAACACCGGCATGGCCATGGCCAGCAGCAGTTGGCGGCGTGGCAGCAGTACTGCCCCGGCAGCCACCAGCAGCGACACGGCAATCAGCGTTTCCATGCCCAGCACATCCCCGAACAAATGGCCACACACCGCACCACCAAACATGGCGGCCAAGGTTGCCAGGGGCAAGGTCAGGTTGCGCCGGGTCAGTGCGGCGAGCACGCCGGTGCCCAGCAGCATCAGCAGGTGGTCCAGCCCGGTCAGCGGGTGCAGCAGGCCATCCTGCAGCGGGTTGCTGTCATGGCCAGGGTGGGCAAAAGCCGGCAGCGCCAGCATCAGCAGAAACAGGGCGAACGTCTTTTTCATCAATTGCTCCAGGGCAGTTCAGGAATGGGCAGGCAGGCGCACGAATGGGTGATCGTGGCCGTGGGCATGACTGTGGCTATGCGGCGCACTCTGGTAAGCGCCCGCTTCCGGCTCGAACGGGGCCTGTTCGGCCTCAACCGTCAGGCCAAGGCCACGCAGCATGTCTTCCAGCACATGGTCGTGCTGGAAGCGCAACAACCCCGGTTCAATCTGCAATGGCACATGGCGGTTGCCCAAGTGGTAGGCGGCGCGTGCCAGCAGGTGAGGGTCGGCACAGCGCACCGTGGACACTGCCTCGGGCGCTGCCAGCACACGGACCAGTTGGGTGCCCTCGGCATCGGCCAACAGTTCTCCCCCACGCAACAGGTGACCACGCTCCAGCATCAGGCCGGCTTCACGGCCATCGTCCAGGGTCACCCGCAAACGGCTCTTGATACGGCTGTCGACGTCAAGGGTGACGGTGCCATTGACAGTGCACGTGCCAGGTTCGGTAATACGACGGGTCAGGACAATCATCGGTACTCCTTCAGAACAGGAAATAACGCTGGGCCAGCGGCAGCTCGGTGGCCGGCTCGCAGACCAGCAACTCGCCATCGGCGCGCACCTGGTAGGTCTGCGCATCAACCTCGATCAGCGGCTGCAAGGTGTTGTGGACCATGTCTGGCTTGCGTACCTGGCGGCAGCCATTGACCACACCGATCAGGCTGCGCAGGTTCAATGTTTCGGCCAGGCCACGGTCCATGGCGGCCTGGGGCAGGAAGGTCATGCGTGTGGCATGCCGCGCCGCGCCCAGCGCGCCGAACATCGGCCGGTAGTGCACCGGCTGCGGCGTGGGGATAGAGCCGTTGATGTCGCCCATGGGCGCAGTGACAATCATCCCACCCTTGAGCACCAGGGCCGGCTTGACCGCGAAGAACGCCGGCGCCCACAGCACCAGGTCAGCCAGCTTGCCGACCTCGACCGAGCCCACTTCGTGACCGATACCATGGGTGAGTGCCGGGTTGATGGTGTACTTGGCGATGTAGCGCTTGACCCGGAAGTTATCACTGTAATGAGTATCCGGTGCCAGCGGGCCGCGACGCAGCTTCATTTGGTGCGCCACCTGCCAGGTACGCAGCACCACTTCGCCAACCCGCCCCATGGCCTGGGAGTCCGACGAGGTCATGGCAAATGCGCCCATGTCGTGGAGGATGTCCTCAGCGGCAATGGTTTCGCGGCGGATGCGTGATTCGGCGAAGGCCACGTCCTCGGCAATGCTTGGGTCCAGGTGGTGGCAGACCATGAGCATGTCCAGGTGCTCGTCCACGGTGTTGATGGTGTACGGCAGGGTCGGGTTGGTCGAGGATGGCAGCACGTTGGCTTGCCCCGCCGCGCGGATGATGTCCGGTGCATGGCCACCACCGGCACCTTCGGTATGGAAGGTGTGGATGGTGCGGTCGCCGATCGCTGCCAGCGTATCCTCGATGCAACCCGATTCGTTGAGGGTGTCGGTATGGATCGCCACCTGGATGTCCATTTCTTCGGCCACGCCCAGGCAGCAGTCGATTGCTGCGGGTGTCGAGCCCCAGTCTTCATGCAGCTTGAGGCCTACCGCACCTGCGGCGATCTGCTCGCGCAATGCTTCAGGGCGTGAGGCATTGCCCTTACCCAGCAGGCCGATGTTGATCGGCAGGCTGTCGGCAGCCTGCAGCATGCGCGCCAGGTACCAAGGGCCGGGTGTGCACGTGGTGGCATTGGTGCCGGTAGCCGGCCCGGTGCCGCCGCCGATGAAGGTGGTCACGCCACTGTTCAGCGCTTCGTCCACCTGCTGCGGGCAGATGAAATGGATATGTGAGTCGACGCCGCCGGCGGTGACGATCTTGCCCTCGGCTGCAATCACTTCAGTGCCTGGCCCAACCGGTATGTTGACGCCCGGTTGCACATCAGGGTTACCGGCCTTGCCGATCACGGCAATGCGCCCGTGCTTGATACCGATATCGGCCTTGACAATGCCCCAGTGGTCGATGATCAGGGCATTGGTCAGCACCAGGTCCATGGCCTCGGCGGCCAGCATCTGGCCCTGTCCCATACCATCGCGAATGACCTTGCCACCGCCGAACTTTACTTCCTCGCCGTAGATCGTGAAGTCTTTTTCCACCTCAACCCACAGCGCCGTGTCGGCCAGGCGCACGCGGTCGCCCACAGTGGGGCCGAACATGTCGGCATAGGCCTGCCGGGAAATACGGCTCATGGCCTGCCCTCCAGTGCGCCCATCACCTTGCCCTGGAAGCCGTAGACCTCACGCTTGCCAGCGTAGGCCACCAGTTGCACGGTGCGTGCCTGGCCCGGCTCGAAGCGCACGGCGGTGCCGGCCGGGATGTCCAGGCGAAAGCCCAGGGTCGGTGCACGTTCGAACACCAAGGCTTCGTTGACTTCGTAGAAGTGGTAGTGCGAACCGACCTGCACTGGACGGTCGCCATGGTTGGCCACACTGACGCTGACCGTTGCCCGGCCACTGTTCAGCTCGATGTCGCCATCGGCGACCTGGATTTCACCTGGGATCATGCGGCGCTCCTTGGCAGTTTCAGACGATCGGGTCATGCACGGTCACCAGCTTGGTACCATCCGGGAAGGTCGCTTCGACCTGCACGTCGTGGAGCATTTCGGCAATGCCGGGCATCACCTGTTCACGGGTCAGCACCTCACGCCCCAGGCTCATCAGCTCAGCGACAGTGCGGCCATCGCGGGCACCTTCCAGCACTGCGGCACTGATCAGCGCCACGGCTTCCGGGTAGTTGAGCTTCAGGCCACGGGCCAGGCGCCGCTCCGCCAGCAACGCGGCGGTAAACAGCAGCAGTTTGTCTTTCTCTCTTGGGGTCAGCTCCATGGCGCTCTCTCAGGTAGCCCAGATACGCGGCGGGCAGGCAGGCAGGCCAAGGACGGCCGGACGCAGCACATGCCACAGGCGTTGCAGGGTGAGTTGCAGGTGTTGGTTGTCATGGTCGAGCAGGCGAATGACCAGTAACGACCCGAGCAGGGTCGCGCCAGCCGGGTTGCCCAGTTCATCGAGCAGCGCACGCACCTGTTCCAGTACTGCCTGGTCAGCTGGTGCGGCACAGAAGGTAGCCAGCAGCGGATGGCCGCCGAGCTTGCCCAGCTGGCCGCCTTCGACACGCAGGCGCTCATGCAGGCCAATTTCATCAGGCAGTTGAATGTGCAAGAGGCTGTCGAGGGAGCCGTGATCGAAGCGCTCATGCATGACCGGGCGGCCCAGGCATAAGGTTTCCCAGGCCAGCAGCCGGGCGCCCGGTTCGAGGGTAAAGCGGCTAGTGAGGCTGGCACGGGCGCCGGAGAAAAAGATGCTGTCCTGCGGCAGCCACTCCAGGGTGCTGCCGGCAGCCACATGGAAGCGCTGGGTAAGCCGCGCGGTCGGGCCGATGCTGCGGTAGAACTTGCTGGCACCGGGCATGGTCAGCAACGCGTGGCTGCCGGGTTCCAGGCGAATGTCCAGCTCCAGACGGTCGCCAGCAACGATGCCGCCCGGCGGGTGCAGCACATAGACATGGCATGGCGCACCTTCCGGGTAGAAAGGCCGCTGCACCAAAAGAGGTCCGAAATGTTTCCATGCACCAAGACGGGTCGCATCGTCGCGCCGGACAAAGCGCAACTGCAGGTGGGCGCTCCAGCCTGCAGCGTCTTGTGGTTGTTCGATCTGCTCCGCGAGCGACATCCTGCGGCCCCTGAAATCCGTGGCCTGCTGGCCGTTTAGAGGGCTCGGCACGGGTGCCTGTTGGCACGCGCGGCCTGACCACTCGATCAAATTCGCAGGGTGGATATAGCAGGTTGCGGGCCAACTCCGCAGGTGAAGGCAAATGAAACATCTATCGCGGCTGCTCTGGCATCGGGCATACCGCGGCCCCGTTTCAGTGCTGCCCCGCAGGAGCGGGCTTGCCCGCGAATGCAGTGGCGCCTGCAATGGCAAGCGGCCAGAGATACTGGCCCGCAGGCCCGGCCTCTTCGCGGGCAAGCCCGCTCCTACAGGGGGGCGCCAGATGCTAGATATTGAGCAAGACAGTTGCACCTACAACGGGCTGTGGCGAATCACCGAGATGTGTCCCACCACCGATTAATGTAGGAGCGGGCTTGCCCGCGAATGCAGGGGTGCCTGCAATGGCAAGCGGCCAGAGATACTGGCCCGCAGGCCCGGCCTCTTCGCGGGCAAGCCCGCTCCTACAGGGGGCGCGCCAGATGCTAGATATTGAGCAAGACCGTTGCACCTACAACGGGCTGTGGCGAGTCACCGAGATGTGTCCCACCACCGATTAATGTAGGAGCGGGCTTGCCCGCGAATGCAGGGGCGCCTGCAATGGCAAGCGGCCAGAGATACTGGCCCGCAGGCCCGGCCTCTTCGCGGGTGAACCCGCTCCCACAAAGAGCGTGTAGAGGTCTGAACTTAATAGTCGAAGCGGTCGACCGCACGGCGGCGTTCGTTGTCATCACGCCGGTCGTAGATGGCCGTGGTCTGGATGTTGGCATGGTGCGCCAGCTTCTGCGCAATCGACAGGTCATGTTCTTCGATCACTCGGGTGATGAACGCCCGGCGGAAGTCGTGCGGCATGATCTTCACCCCCACCTGCGCGCCGCGCTGGCGGGCAATGTAGTAGATCGCATGCTTGGTGATACGCGCCCGGGTTATGTGGCTGCCGCGACGAATACGGTTGAACAGGAACAAGTCGTCCTCGGTACCGGCCGGCAATTCCTGGCGACGCAGGTCGAGCCACGCCTGCAACCTCTCGAACGCCCATGGCGGTGCATACTTGACCAGTTGGTGGTTGCCCTTGCCCACTACCTGCAGGCTGCGCGCCTGGAAATCGACCTGATCAAGGTTGATGTCGACCGATTCCGATTTGCGCATGCCCGTCCCATACAACAAGGCAATGATCGCCGCGTCGCGTACCCCTTGCGGTCTTGGGTCGGCTGCGCACACGTCCATCAACTCGCGAATCAGGCTGCGCCGCAGGTTGCGCCCAGGCGGTAAACGGGTGCCAGTGGCCGGTTTGACCTCGCGAATGCGCAGCAACTGCTCATGGTCGATCAACCCTTGACGCCAGGCTTCGTTCATTACACCGCGGATGGCATTGACGTATAGCGACGAGCTGTTGGGCGCGTAACCGTCAGTACGCAGGGCCGCCACCAGTGCGATCAGGTGGCCGGGCTCTAGCCGATACCAGGGTACGTCGACGATATTGCAGTCGACAAAGCCAAGCCGGTCGGCGGCGTCCTGAAGGATGTAGCGCATGGTTTGCTGGCTGGATGGGGCCAGACGGGCCATGTACTGCAGCAGCGGATTTTTCGAGAGCTCGGACAAAACGTGAATCCTGTAGCGAAGCGTTGGCCGGCAAAGCAGCGGGCCAACCCTGAAGCAAGTCAAAACGACATACAAGCAAATCTGAATGACCACAGAGTGCCCATGTCATTCAGACCCGGAGAAGTGCCATCACCTTGATATACAAGAGTTTTGCAATGGGCACGGACATGATCTTACCCCAAGTGAAGCCCTCAGAACGAACCACGGACGACCCATGCTCGTGCAACCCGTCGCTTTGGCCGTCTGGGCTCTGGGTTCTTGCCCGTTTCTGAGGGTGCCTGTTTGCGCTGCTCGCACTGCTGCAGTGGGGGCTGTCGGCGTGCTTGCCCCGGCATCGGCTGATCAAGGGTGACTACGCTGCAGAACATGCTGAAAAACAAGAACGACGCGCACTTACAGTCCCGAGTTTGTCTCACTTTTTAACCGTAAAATAAGCAATAAACGACCAAAGCAATGCTAATAAAATAAGCCACATCGCTATAACCATTTTTCGCTTCAGGTATGGAGGAAAACGCTCAAGCTCCTTTTCGTCAAACCAGCCCATATGCAGATGTAGCCTAGGAAACGTGACCAAAGCACTCACCGCGCTCAACAGCAGACAGCGAGACCTCAGGCTCCCGCCGCCCCAAACGGGTTTCATTTGCTCCAGATAGGGGTTGCTTATGATAGCAGACAAAGCAACTTTGAAATCCCGAGACATCGCAATTTGCACATTGATAGCAAGACCTGAAAAGCCAGTGACGAACGGGACAATCAAGAACAGTAATTTAAGTAGAGGTGGCCAATTTTCAAAGTTAATCATTTGTCACCCCATAAAGCACCTTCACAAATGAACGACTCCACCCCTTCAGCGACGGTTCCTTCCTGCCCACAAAGCGGGCATGCCGTGGTGGGGTCGCCTTCGCGCAGCACCATGCGGCCTTCGTCAAGGTACCCGGCCCCTGTCGCAATACACACAGCCCCCGTGGTGGTGACATCACCCTCTACGGCCTGACCTCTTCCCTCCAGATTGGCACGCATATGCAAACTCCCTTTGCATGGTTGAGGTTGAAACCTAACATCAGCAAAGGAAGTTCAAATGTCTTGGTGCAAAATTCAGATTCTGCCTACACGTTACTCAAACTATATACCCTGCCCCATTAACAGATGCACGGGATAGAAAGTCTCAACTTCCTGCAATATAAAAAACATTCATCTGATTGCGAGTGATCGCACAAAGCCCCTACTCAATAGCCGCCGGCCACCACGCAGGGAACATCTGCTGTACCTTGGGTTCTGCGAAGCGCTCATCAATCAGCACCAGCACACCACGGTCCTGATCGCCACGGATCACCCGGCCCGCCGCTTGGATGACCTTGCGCACGCCCGGGTAGAGATAGGCGTAATCGAAGCCCGCGCCAAACTGCCGCCCCAGGCGCTGCTTGAATTGCTCATTGACCGGGTTGACCTGAGGCAGCCCGAGGGTGGCGACAAATGCACCGATCAACCGCGTGCCCGGCAAGTCCACCCCCTCCCCGAATGCGCCACCCAGCACCGCAAAGCCTACCCCGCGACCATCCGCCACAAAACGGTCGAGAAACCCCTGGCGGGCCGCCTCGTCCATGCCCGGTTCCTGGGCCCACAGAGGTATCTGTATATACCGTTCGGCCAACAGCCCGGCCACCTGTTGCAGGTACTCGAAACTGCTGAAGAACGCCAGGTAGTTGCCCGGCACCTGTTCATATTGCCGGGCAATCAGCTCGACAATAGGCGCCAGCGAAGCCTGGCGCTGCTGGTATCGCGTGGAAACCTGGCTGGCAATGCGCACCTCCAGCTGATCGGCGCGAAACGGTGCTGCCACTTCCAGCCAAGCAGTATCGGCCGGCATGCCAAGCAGGTCACTGTAGAAGTGCCGCGGGCTCAGCGTAGCGGAAAACAACGTGACGCTGCGTGCCGCCAGCATGCGCGGCGCCAGCAGCCGCGCCGGGGTGACGTTGCGCAGGCACAGGGTCGCCAGCCGGCGCTTGCGCGGCCCTTGCCGCAGGCTGATATCAAACAGGAAATGCTCGTCAAACAGCTCGGCGACCCGGCTGAACTGCAAGGCCTGATAAAAAAACTGCAGCACCTGCGGGTCGATGTGCGCGGGCGCCTGGTTCATCTGCTCCTGAATCAGCCCGATACACTGCTGCAGCGCCCGCAGCAGGCCTTCGGGCAACGACTCGCTGGCCTGGTACGGCGCCCGTTGCTCCTTGTAAAGCGCATTCCACTGTCGGTTCAGGCGGTCCAGCGCACTGACCAGCCCCTGCGGTTTGCTCTGGCGCAGGGCCAGCAGTTGACCTTGATCGAGGCTGGCGCTGTACATGCCGCGCCCGCGCTCGACCAGGTTGTGCGCTTCGTCCACCAGCACCGCAACACGCCACTGGTTCAGTTGGGTCAGGCCGTACAGCAAGGCGTGGGCGTCGAAGTAGTAGTTGTAGTCGGCGATCAACACATCGACCCAACGCGCCATCTCCTGGCCCAGGTAATACGGGCAAACCTGATGCGCCAAGGCCACTTCGCGCAGGTTGCCTCGGTCAAGCATCGGCACAGTAGCTGCGGCCTCGCGCGCTGCCGGCAAGCGGTCATAGAAGCCTGCCGCCAATGGGCAGGACTCACCATGGCAGGCCTTGTCCGGGTACTCGCAGGCTTTGTCACGGGCGATCAATTCCAGGGTGCGCAACGCCGGCTGCGGCGTGCCCGTGGTGATCTGGCCCATGGCATCGAGCGCCAGCGCACGGCCAGGTGTCTTGGCCGTGAGGAAGAACAGCTTGTCCAGTTGCTGCGGCACCATGGCCTTCAACAACGGGAACAGGGTGCCGAGGGTTTTGCCGATACCGGTGCTGGCCTGGGCCATCAGACAACGGCCGGTGCTCACTGCCTTGTACAGGGTTTCGGCCAGTTGCCGCTGGCCCTGCCGGAACTGAGGGTAAGGAAAGCTCAGCGCCTGCAGGCCCCGGTCGCGTTCTGCCAGTCGGCGTTGCTGGAAGTGCGCCCACCCCAGAAATCGCTGGCACTGGGCCTCAAAGAAAGCCTGCAATTCTACAGCGGTGCAGTGCTCACTGAACAATGTCTGGCTATCGCTATCCACATCCAGGTACACCAGCGTGACCTCGATGGCCTGCAACTGGCGGGCCTGGCACATCAGCCAGCCATACACCCTGGCCTGCGCCCAGTGCAACTGACGATGGTTGGCCGGCTGCCGCGCCAGGTTGCCCCGGTGGGTCTTGATTTCTTCCAGGCGGTTGCTGGCAGGGTCATAACCGTCGGCACGCCCGCGCACCCGCAGGCCTTCGAACTGGCCTTCAAGGGTGATTTCCGACTCGTAGCCTGCACCCCGCCGAGCCACCACCCGCTGGTGCCCTTCGATGCCCTGCTGGGCGGTGGGCGATGGCGTAAAACGCAGGTCCAGGTCGCCGACCTTGGCGCTGAACTCGCACAGGGCACGTACCGCCACGCTGTAGCTCACGGCGTTTCACCCCAGCGCACATGGCACACGGCGACGGGCAGGCCGTGTTCGCGGCAGAACTCCAGCCACCGCAGCTGGTTGTCTTGCAGGCGATCACCGGGCCCCTTGACCTCGACCATGCGGTAGCGCCCCTGTTCGGGCCAGAACTGGATCAGGTCGGGCATGCCCGCCCGATTGTTGCGAATATCCTGCAACAGGCGCAGGAAACACTGCTTCAGCTGGGCCGCCGGCAGGCAGGCCAAGGCCTGTGCCAACAGTGCTTCACTGAGCATGGACCAGAAGACGAATGGCGACTGCAGGCCGTGTTTGGCCGCGTAGCAGTCGAGAATTGCCTGATGGTGGCTGCCATCGTCAAGCCGCCCAAGGCATTGCGCGAACAACGCACTGCGCCGTTGCAGGAAGTCACTGTCATGCAAGTCCTGCGGCGCGGCCTGGAACGGGTTGAAGAACGCACCGGGCATCGGCGCGAAAATCGCGTCCCAGCACAGCAGACCAAACAGGCTGTTGAACAGCGCGTTCTCCACGTAATGCACCTGGCCACCTTCGTGTGCCAGGTGCTGACGCACGGCTTCCTCCACGCCCAGCGCGGCCTGCTCGCGGGGCAACACCAGTTCGATCAGCTCCAGCGGCGCAACACGCTGGCGCCGCTGTGGCGGGCCGCCGAGCTTGCGCGTCAGGCGCGGCAGCATGCGCTGCAGCGCCTGTACCTCCAGCGCATTGGCCGGCGCCGCTGCCAGTTGCAACGCCAACGCATGGGCCTGGGACCACTGCTCGCTGCGCTCCAGTACCCGCACCTGGCGGATACGCGCCTGGGCATGGTTGCACTGCGCATACACGGCCATGGCCTGGTCCCAGTCACCCAGGCGCTCGCATTGCTGGCCCAGCGCGAACTGCAACCGTGCACGGCGGCGGGCCAGCCAGGGGTTGTCGCTGTGCAGGCCCTGCATTGCAACCATGATTGACTCAGGCGCCTCGCCCTGCTCCAGGCGTTCGCCACACTGGTGCAGCGCCATGGCCAGGTCGACATCGGCACGTTGCTGCAAGGCGCGGGAATCGGGGCTGAACGACACTTGCTCATAGCGCAGCAGGCCAAGGTCGGCCAGGACAAAGTCTGACCAGTCCTGGTACAGGTTGCCGAAAAACAGCAGGCGCATGCGGTCGCACAAGGGTTGCAGGCACCACTGGAGGATACGCACTTCAGTTTCGGGGAACCATTCGGCCAGTGATCGCGCACTCAGTTGTAAAGGTTGCAGCTGTGCCAACAATTCATGCTTGGCGGCACGTGGGCGGCTCAGTTGCGCGGTGAAACAGCGGGCCAGTTCGTCCTTGCGCAGCAGGGCGAACAGTTGTTCCAGTTGCAGTTGCTCGGGTTCGCGCACCCTGCCCAGAACCAGGAGTGGTTGCAGGGCCAGTGCGGTATCGCCTATTTCGGCGTAGTCGAGGCGGTCGCTGCGAAACAGCTCGCCTTTGCGCATGACCATGCGCACCATCAAGGCCTGGGCTGGCGCTTGCAGCCGGCTGAACGTGTGGATGAAGGCCAGTTCATGCTCGTCGAGCAGGTCTTCGTAGCGCTGTTCGACCCATAGCAGCACCTGGCGAAAGTTGTGCAGGTAGTAAAACGGGTCGTCGACGGAATGGGCGATCACGGGTTGGGGTCAGATTGCGGGAACAGGCACTGGTTATACATACAGATCGGTATGCCTGACAAGAGCCATGGGTCAGCTCACTGTCCGCGACCGGCTGCGGGGGCTGCTTTTGCGCCCCCGTCATTCACACTCGTTACGCCCTCGCCAGCGTCCCCGTCTCGACCTTGGCACTGCCGATCGGTGCCTGCAGCAGCAGGAAGTACGCCACCGCCGAACACAGCGCAACCACCGCACTGATCATGAACGCCGTGGTGAACGAGCCCGAGTACTGAATGCTGAAACCGGTAGCGATCGGCGCCACGGAACCGGCGATGTAGCCGCCGAAGTTCTGGATCGAACCAAACGACGCCACGCGCTGGCTGTCGACGATGGTGTTCACGATCATCCACGCCGTCGCACTGGCCATGTTGATGCTGAACAGCGCCAGGCACAGCAGGATGATGCAACCGGTAAGGCCGGTGACGAACGACAGCGGCAAGGTGAACAGTGCCGCCAGCACCAGGCCGGTGATGACGCTGAACTTGCGGCTAGCCAACACGCTCAGGCCACGCTTTACCAGCCAGTCGCAGAATCGCCCGGCCACGATCGTACCTGCCGCGCCAAAGCCATAGGCCAGCGACACCACCCAGGCAGTCTTGTACAGGTCCAGGCCATGCTCACGTTCGAAGTAACCCGGCAACCAGGTCAGGTGCAGCCAGAGCATGTAGATCACACCCATGAAGCCCAGCACTGCACCCCAAGTGCTGCGGTGCTTGAACAGGTCCAGCCAGCCAGCGAAGTACGATGCCTTCGGTGGCTGTACAGCAGTTGCCGGCGCCCCCTGCTCACTTGGCAAAGGCTTGCCTTCGGCTGCGAGCTCGGCCAGGTAGCGCGCCTTGCTCTTGTAGAACGTCAGCCAGCACACCGCCAGCACCACACCTATTGCGCCGGTGATGATGAACATGCCGCGCCAGCCGAAGTTGACCATGAACAGTGTCAACAAGGGTGGCGCCAAGCACGGCCCAAGGCAGGTCGAGGACCAGACCACACCGGTGGGGGTGCCGCGCTCATTGGCATCGAACCACTCCGACAGGGCTTTGGCTGCCGACGGGAACATCGGCGCTTCACCGATCCCCAGGATCACCCGTAGCCCCATGAAGCCGGCAAAGCTGCTGACCATGCCAAATGCGGCCTGGGCGACCGACCAGCCGAGCAGCGAGGCACCCAGGGCGATCTTGCTGCCCAGGCGGTCAATGATCATGCCCATGGGCAACTGGGCGAAGGCATAGGCTATGGAAAACGCCGACAACAGAATGCCCATCTGCGACGGGCTGATCATCATGTCTTTCTGGATAGACGTGTTGGCGATCGACAGCGCACTACGGTCCAGGTAGTTGACGATGCCGATCAATAGCAGGAACACAACGGTAATGCGCTGGTACTTCTTCATAGGGTTCATGTGATGACCTTTATTATTATTGTTGCCGCGCAGTCAGCGCCTTGGCGATCCCTCGGTAATGCTGCGCCCCTCCCTGGCGCAGCGTGTCGATCAGGGTTGGCGTGCGGCAGCTGCCACCTGCAGCAGGCCGCGCTGGCCGAGGTTGTCGATCAGCGCGCGCAGGCCGAATTGCCACGATGGTGCCTGGTCGCTGGTGGTCACACGGTTGCACAGGGTACCCAGTTGCGGGTTGCTGATGCTCACTACGTCGCCGGGTTTATGGGTGAAACCATTGCCCGGCTGGTCGCGGTCCTGCTTGGGTGCGAACAAGGTGCCAAGGAACAGCACCAGCCCGTCAGGATACTGATGGTTTTCATTGATGGTTTGCTGCACCAGGTCTTGTGGGTCGCGGCTGATCTGGCGCATGGAACTGCGCCCAGACAGGATGAAGCCATCCTTGCCTTCGACACGCAGGTCCACCTCGGCAGTGCGAACATCGTCCAGGCCAAAGCTTTCGTCAAACAGCCGCAGCAGCGGGCCTAATGCAGTGGAAGCGTTGTTGTCCTTGGCCTTGGACAGCAGCAAGGCACTGCGCCCTTCGAAATCACGCAGGTTGACGTCGTTGCCGAGCATCGCCCCTTTGATGCGGCCATCGCTCGACACCGCCAGCACCACTTCCGGTTCGGGGTTGTTCCAGTTGGACTTGGGGTGGATGCCAATGTCAGCGCCGTGGCCCACCGCCGACAGTGGCTGGGCCTTGGTGAACACCTCGGCATCCGGGCCAATACCCACTTCCAGGTACTGCGACCACAGGCCCTGCTCTACCAGCACTTTGCGCAGCGCTTCGGCCTGGGCCGAGCCCGGCACGATCTGCGACAGGTCGGCACCGATGCGGCAGGCCAGGGTGTCACGGATGGCGTCGGCCTTGGCCGGGTCGCCTTTGGCCTGTTCTTCCACCACACGCTCCAGCAGGCTGGTAGCGAAGGTCACGCCAGCGGCTTTGACCGCCTGCAGGTCGATGGGGGCCAGCAACCATGGCTGATGCGCGTCGCGCTGGGCAGGGTCACTGTTGGCGAGCAACGCCGGCAGCGCGATCAACGGCTCGGCCAGCGGCAAGGCCCGCAAGTAGGCGACCGGCTCGGCGACTTCCAGCAGGGCCGAGACTGTCGCCACGTGTTGGCTGATGTCATGGACCGCGCCGGCTTTCACCAGCACGACCGCCGGCCCCTGGCCAGGCAGCCAGACCCGCCCTACCCAGCTGCCGCTGTCGAACACGCTGGCATCATGGTTCAGCGACAGGGGTTGATTGGCGTTCGATCGATCAGTCATCTGTGTACCCTTACTGTGCATCATTGGGAAGTGTCGGCAGTTGCAGCTGCCCGGCCAGGCGGTCAAGGTCACCCACCAGATGTGGCGCAAGGCTTACGCCCTGCTCCAGGGCCTTGCGGCGCAGAGCAAGGCCTGCCTGCCCGGGCAGGCGCACCGGGCGCGCGGGGTCGAGCGGGCGGCTGGCAAGGACCAGCCGCCCAAGGAAACTGGTCTCGTCGGTGAACGCTTGCAGGCCACCGAAGAAACGGGGGTCTATCACTACCGCAGTGGCCGAAGCGCCCCACTGGCCAGGTGCATCCTTGCGGCCATGGCCGCCCAGCCCCGACGTCAGCGCCTCGACCAGCAGCGCCAGGGCAAACCCTTTATGGCCAAAGGCCTGGCCACCCAAGGGCAGAATGCTGCCTTGCGGCTGGGTGAAGAAATCGCCCGGGTCGTCGCTCAACTGCCCGTCGTGGCTCACCAGCACCGGGTGCGGCAGGCGGCTGCCGGCATCGCGGCACTGGCCGACCAGCCCGAGGGTGACAGTAGACATGCTGACGTCGAGCAGGATTGGCTCGCCCTGGGTGGGGATGCCCGCAGCGATCGGGTTGGGGGTGTACACCGGGTCGATACCACCGTGGGCACTGACCAGTCCCACCGACGGGTCCGAGGAATACACCATGGCCACCAGGCCTTGGTCGGTATAGGGCTTGAGGTAGGCGGCCAGGCAGCCGATATGCGCAGCACGGCGTACCACCGCGATGCCGATGCCCTGAGCCGTCGCGCCCGTTGCCGCACAGTCCAGGGCACGGCTGACGCAGTACGGCCCGAGCACGTAGTGGCCGTCGAACAGGCTGGAAATGCCACTGTCCGAGACCTGTTCCAGCGCCTGTGCGCGGGCCTTGACCTGGCCGCTGAGCATGCCGTCGATGTAGCGGCTAACCAGGTTCAGGCCATGGGTACGGTGGCCGAGCAGTTCACCTTCGAGCAGTACCCGGGTCACCGCCTGGGCGACGTCGACATCGGCACCGGCTTTCACAAACAGCTGCTCGACAAAGGTGCTGAGTGCTTGCACGTTGTAGCGTGTGGCGTGAGTCATTGCAATTGCCTCGAAATGGGACGGAAACGCTCGATCAGGTCACCGCACCGATCTGCCACGGCACGAACTCGTTCTGCCCATAGCCATGCTGTTCGCTCTTGCTGCGCTCGCCGGAAGCAATGCGCAGCATCTGTTCGAAGATGTAGGCGCCGCGCTCCTCGATACTGGTCGAACCATCGGCGATGCCACCGCAATTGACGTCCATGTCCTCTTGCTGGTGCTCGAACACCCGGTTGTTGGTCGCCAGCTTGATCGACGGTGCCGGGGCGCAGCCGTAGGCCGAACCACGGCCAGTGGTGAAGGCGATCAGGTTGGCCCCACCAGCCACCTGGCCGGTGGCCGAGACCGGGTCGTAGCCGGGGGTGTCCATGAACACCAGGCCTTGGGCACGCACCGCTTCGGCGTACTGGTATACGTCGACCAGGTTGCTGGAGCCCGCCTTGGCCACCGCCCCCAACGACTTTTCGAGGATGGTGGTCAGCCCCCCGGCCTTGTTGCCCGCCGAAGGGTTATTGTTCAGTTCGGCGTTCATGCGGTGGCAGTAGTCCTCCCACCAGCGGATGCGTGCCACCAGTTTTTCGCCCACCTCACGGCTGACTGCCCGGCGCGTCAGCAAGTGCTCGGCGCCATAGATTTCGGGGGTTTCGGAGAGAATCGCAGTACCACCGGCGGCTACCAGACGGTCCACGGCATTGCCCAGTGCCGGGTTTGCGGTGATCCCTGAGTAGCCATCGGAGCCACCACACTGCAGGCCGACCACCAGGTGCCGCGCACTGACCGGCTGGCGCTGGGCCTGGTTGGCCTCGGCCAGCAGCCCCCTGACCTGCTCGATACCGGCAGCGATGGTTTTCGACGTGCCGCCAATGCCCTGGATGGTGAACGCGCGCAGCTGCGCGCTGGCCTGCAGGCCCTGGGTTTCCAGCAGGCTTTCGATCTGGTTGGTTTCACAGCCCAGGCCAATGATCAGCACGGCAGCGAAGTTGGGATGTACGGCATACCCGGCCAGGGTGCGGCGCAGCAGGCCCAAGGCTTCGCCGCTGGGGTCCACGGCGCAGCCGGCACCGTGGGTCAAGGCCACTACGCCGTCGATGTTCGGGTAATCGGCCAATGCCTCGGGGTGGATGTCACGGCGGAAATGATCGGCCACAGCCCGAGCCACGGTCGCCGAGCAATTCACCGAGGTCAGAATGCCGATGTAGTTGCGCGTGGCGACCCGCCCGTCGGCGCGCACAATACCCTGGAACTGCGCGGTACTGCTCGGCTGGCTGCGGATATCGACCCCAAAGGCGTAGTCACGGGCAAAATCGCCCATCTGTACGTTATGCACATGCACGTGGTCGCCGGCTTCGATGGCCTGTGAGGCAAAACCGATGATCTGGCCGTAACGGCGCAGCGGCTGACCCTGTTCGATATGCTCGGTGGCGAGTTTGTGGCCCGAGGGGATTGGCTGGCGCACGGTGATCGCCTCGTTTTCCAGACGCTGGCCTTGCACCAGGGCCTGACGGGCGATGAGGACATTGTCCAGCGGGTTGAGGCGGATGACGGCAGGGTCGCCGGACTTGGCAATCAGTTGCATGGGACCTCTCAGGGCGGCGCTTCTTGTTATGGCTGTAGCCACTGTAAGAAGCCTTGCGCCGGATTCCCAATGAGATGATCCGATCGAACGATAACCAGGCGTTATCGCAACGTAGCAACAACGTCTGTTCATCAATCACGTGCGGCCAGATACGTTCGCCCTGCAGAAGCGCAGCCAGCCGTTTATGGGCCTGCTTCTTGCTGACGGCGCTGCGCACCTTCCAGCAAGATCTCGACAAACGCACGGGCCGAGGCGCTCAGCGGCTCATCCTTGCGGGTGACCACGCCATACTCCAGCGCCGGAACATACAAGGGGCTGCGCAGCTCCCTGAACTGCCCGCTGGCCAACTGCGTGGCAACCATCGAGCGCGGCAACATGGCGATCATCGGCGCCGACTGCAGCAGTTGCAGGAACATCGGCATGGAGATGGTTTCCACACTGTCAACCGGCGTGGCGATTCCGGCCACGCGGAACGCCTGCTCCAGGCGGTTACGGATAGGTGTGCCCACCGGGTACAGCACCCACGGCCAGTCGCCCAATGCATCCAGCGGTGTACTGTCGAGCCGGTTGAGCGGGTGTTCGCTGTTGACCACCAGGCTGAACGGTTCCGGCTCCAGCGGCTGGAAGTCGAACAGCTGGCTGAAACGTTCTTCGGTGAAACGGCCAATCATGATGTCCAGTTTGTTCTGCTCGAGCATGGTCAGCAGGTGATCACTGGAATGCTCTACCACTTCGATCGACAGCAACGGGCTGCGCACCTTGATTGCGGCAATGGCCTGCGGCAGCACCAATGCGGTAGCGGCAAAGATCCCGCCAACGCGGATAAACCCGTGGCCGCCGTTGCGCAGGCGGTTGACCTGGTCGACGAACTGTTGCGACTCGGCCAGCGCACCCTGGGCATAACGCACCACATACTCACCCAGCTCGGTGGGTGGCATGCTGCGTGGCAGGCGCTCGAACAAGGCAAAGCCGAACTGTTCTTCAAGGTCGCGCAGCATCTTGCTCAGGGCTGGCTGGCTGAGGTTCATCCGGGTGGCGGTAGCGTGCATGTTGCGCGTGCGCGCCAAGGTATCGATCAGCACCAGGTGCTTGTAGCGGATCCAGTTACAGAAACTGGAATGGGTCATATCCGGCAGCATACACGCAGGGCCTCAGGCAGGGTGGAAGTCATTGTGCCCGCAAGTAGCGCAGCAAGGTATCGAGGGCGACCGAGTTGGGGCGCGAACGCAGGGTCAGCACGCCGAGGTTGGCCATGGCCAATGGCAGCTCCACTGGCAGGATGGTAACCATCCCGTAGCGGGCATAGTGCTCGGCTACGTCATTGGGCACCACGGCAATCATCTCAGAAGCCTCGAGCATGGCCGTGGTCGCCAGGATCGAAGCGGTTTCGACAATGTCCAGAGACTGCACCATGCCACCGGCCTGCAGCGCGCTTTCGACGCGTCGGCGCATCGGGCTGCCGATGGGGTGCAGAATCCAGGTCAGGCTCACCAGGTCGGCCAGTTGCAGGCTTGCAGCAGCAGCCAAAGGGTGGTCCGCGCGGGCGATCACGCGCATCTGCTCACCACCTTCGAACAGTTCGATATTCAACTCCTGGCTGTCGCTCTGGTCGGGCAGGCGCCCCACCACCATGTCGAAATCGCCACGCAGCAACGCAGGCAGCAAGGTATCGCTGGTGCCCACCTCCAGGGAGATACGCACCTTGGGGTGGTCGCGTTTGTAGGCCAGTACTGCCTTGGTCAATACGCTCGGCACCGGGCCCATGACACTGCCCACCCGCACCAGGCCCTGAGCACCACGCGCCAGCTCAGCGATTTGCGCCTGTGCATGCTCGAACTCGTGCAAGGCGTTTTGCGCATAGCGGATCATCACCTCGCCATATAGCGTGGCTTGCATGCCCCGGGGCAGGCGCTCGAACAAGCGTACCCCCAGGCGGTCCTCAAGTTGCTGCAGCAGCAGGCTGGCCGCCGGTTGCGTGGTGTGCATCGCTGCGGCGGCGCGGCGCAGGTTGCCGAATTCGCCCAAAGCGTTAAGCAGCGTGATCTGCCGGCTGGAGATTTTCAGCACACCCAGGCTGGCTGGCATCTGGACGTTGTCGAGCGGCAAGCGAGACATATCAAATCCGGTATCGCTGATTAAGATCTGGCGATTATTCCTGTATCGCTCCGCAACCTACAGTCAGCGCTCCCAGTGCTTGAGCAGAACAAGAGTCGACCATGAGCATACGTATTACCCAACTAAGCGTTCGCGACATCCGTTTCCCCACCTCGCTGTCGCTGGATGGCTCCGACGCCATGAACAGTGCCCCTGACTATTCGGCGGCCTATGTGGTGCTGCACACCGACACCGAAGCCCTCGAAGGCCATGGCCTGACCTTCACCATCGGCCGCGGCAACGAGATTTGCGCGGCTGCGGTGCAGTCGCTGGCGCCGTTGATCGTGGGCCTCACCCTGGAAGAAATCACCGCCGACATGGGCGCGTTCTGGCATCGTTTTACCGTCAGCGACAGCCAGTTGCGCTGGCTGGGCCCGGAAAAGGGCGTAATCCACCTGGCCACGGCGGCCATCATCAATGCTGTGTGGGACCTGTGGGCCAAGCAGGCGGGCAAGCCGGTCTGGAAGCTGCTGGCCGACATGACGCCCGAGCAACTGGTGCGCTGCCTGGACTTCAGCTATGTCACCGATGTGCTCACCCCTGAAGAAGCCATCGCCATGCTGCGCCGCCAGGCACCCGGCAAAGCCCAGCGCGAGGCGCAGATGCTGCACGAAGGTTACCCCGGTTACACCACCGCGCCTGGCTGGCTGGGCTACAGCGAAGAAAAAATGCGCACGCTGGCCCGCGAGGCAGTTGCAGACGGCTGGACCCACATCAAGCAGAAAATCGGTGCCGACCTGGAAGAAGACATCCGCCGTGCCACTATCCTGCGCGAGGAAATCGGTTGGGAGCGCACCCTGATGATGGATGCCAATCAGGTATGGGGCGTCGAGGAATCAGTCGCGAATATGCGCCGCCTTGCCGCCTTCGCGCCGCTATGGATCGAAGAACCGACCAGCCCGGATGACATCCTCGGCCACGCCACCATTCGCCAGCGCATCGCGCCGATTGGGGTGGCCACCGGTGAGCACTGCCACAACCGGGTAATGTTCAAGCAGATGTTCCAGGCCGGTGCGCTGGACTTCTGCCAGCTGGACGCCGCCCGCCTGGGTGGCTTGAACGAGGTGCTGATCGTGCTGCTGATGGCGGCCAAGCATGACGTGCCCGTATGCCCGCACGGCGGAGGTGTCGGCTTGTGTGAATATGTGCAGAACATTGCCCTGTTCGACTACATCGCGGTGTCTGCCTCACTGCACAACCGTGTACTGGAGTACGTCGACCACCTGCACGAACACTTCATCGACCCAGTGGTGATCCGCCGCGGGCGCTACATGCCGCCACGACGCCCGGGTTACAGCATCGAAATGCATGCTGAAACCCTGGAGCGCTATCAGTACCCCAACGGCGCGGTGTGGCTCGACATCAACCGTTCCTGACGGCCAAACCTGGGTGTGCCGCCAATACGCGGCACGCCACCAGCACTTTTCACGGGGAAAAAAACAATGACAACCCTCACCCGCGCAGCGGCTTCTGCCCCTGCCGTTACCATTGAGCAGCGCCTGAACGGCCTGCTGCTCCGCAAATTGATGCCCTTGCTCATCGTCGTCTACGTGATGAGCTTTCTCGACCGCACCAACATCGCCCTGGCGAAGGCCAGCATGGGCATCGACCTGGGCCTGTCAGCGGCGGCCTACGGCCTGGGTGCAGGCCTGTTCTTCCTCACTTATGCCCTGGCCGAAGTGCCGAGCAACCTGATCATGCACCGGGTGGGCGCGCGTTTCTGGATCACCCGCATCATGATTACCTGGGGCTTGTTATCAGCAGGCATGGCCTTCGTCCAGGGTGAAACCTCGTTCTACATCATGCGCCTGCTGCTGGGGGTGGCTGAGGCGGGCCTGTTCCCCGGGGTAATGCTGTACCTCACCTACTGGTTCGACCGCGAACAGCGCGCCCGCGCCACCGGTTACTTCCTGTTGGGCGTGTGCCTGGCCAATATCCTCAGCGGGCCGCTGGGCGGTGCCCTGCTGGAAATGGACGGGGTATTGGGCTGGCATGGCTGGCAATGGCTGTTCGTGCTCGAAGGCCTGCCCGCCGTGGCCTTGGCCTTCGTGGTTTGGAAAAAACTGCCGGACGGCCCGGCCTCGGCGCCTTGGCTGTCAGCGACCGACGCTCAGGACATCGAACGCCGCCTGGCCGCCGAGCGGGCCGCCGCACCGCAGCAAAGCAAACTGGGGCAGATGTTCCGCGACCGGCAGATCTGGTTGGCGATCGTGGTGTATTTCGTGCATCAGATCACCATCTACACCGTGATTTTCTTCCTGCCAGGCATCATTGGCACCTATGCGGCGCTGTCGCCGTTCCAGGTCGGGCTGCTGACCGCCGTGCCATGGATAGCCGCCGCCATCGGTGCCGCCACTTTCCCGCGCCTGGCCACCTCGCCGCATCGGTGCCGCACCTTGCTGTTCTTCGGTTTGCTGACTATGGCGGCCGGGTTGCTGCTGGCATCACTGGCCAACTCGTTCATCGGCCTGATCGGTTTTTCATTGACCGCGCTGATGCTGTTCGTGGTGCAGTCGATCATCTTCGTCTTCCCATCCAGCCGTTTGAGCGGTAACGCGTTGGCCGCCGGGTTGGCGTTTGTCACTACCTGTGGCCTGTTTGGCGGCTTCGTCGGGCCGTCGGTGATGGGACTGATCGAGCAGACCACCGGCAGCACACGCAACGGCTTGTGGATCATTGCTGCGATGCTGGTCGTTGCGGCGCTGGTCAGCACCCGTTTGCGCCAAGGACACGAACACGGGCATTGCTGATCTGCCCCGTGTGAGCGGGCTCACCCGCGAAGAGGCCAGGACTGCCGGCAATTTTCCACCAGCCGTTCACCGCCGCAGCCACCACCGTATTCGCGGCGGTTCGACGCCTCGATGAACCCGCTCCAACATTGGTCCAGGGGGCACACACATCATCGGTTCCACACAACCCGTCGTAGGAGCGGCTTTAGCCGCGAAAGGGCCGGACCTGCCAACCAACTCCCACCGGCCATCCACCGTTGACGCCACACCGCATTCGCGGTGGTTCGACACCTCGATGAAACCGCCCCTACATGGGCCTGGATTTCAGGGCGGGTCGCCCGCAACGCGGCTCCAACGCTTGCGCCAAGCGCCCGACCGCCTGTTGCAGTTCATTTGGCTGATCGCCCAGCCAAACCAGCGCCAGGTACTGCTGGTAACGCCCCTGCAAGCTGAACTGCTCACCCGGCAACGCATGCAGCGCGGAACCTGCCAATGCCGTGGCAATGGCATCCCAGGCCAGCGGCTGCTGAAAGCGTGCCCACAGCATGCGCCCTCCTTGCGGCATTTCCACATTTACCCGCTGGGCGAACTGCACCGCCAGCGCTCGCGAGAGGCTTTGCATGCGTTGTTGCAAGTTACTGCGCAGCGCCACCAGTTGCGTTTCAATATCGCCCTTGCTCAACAGGTGTGCCAGCGCCAGCAGCCGCAGTGGCGCAAGACGGAACGCACGCTCGGCAAACGCCTTGGCCAGCGCGGGATCAAGGCCCAGGACATAGGCATACGGCGCCTCGGCCCCCACTGCTGCCTCGAACGCCCCCAACACCAACAGCCTGTGTGGATCGACCCAGTCGCGCAAACGTGTACTGGGTGGCCCGTTGTAGCAAAGCTCGGTGTCCAGGTCGTTTTCCAGCAGCCACACCGGGTGTTGCCCCAGCAGCAGGCCAAGCTGCTGCTGGTAATGCATGGAAACCAACCGCCCCTGGGGCATGCCAAGGCAGGATGGCATCACCAGCAAGCGTACCGGCTCAGTCTCCAACAACCTGGCCAGGGCGCGGAGGTCCGGGTTGCCACGGGTGTCCAGTGGCACTTCCAGTACCTGCATGCCGGCACGCGCCAAGGCGCGCAGCACTTGCCAGCAACAGGGCGTTTGCACCAGTACCGTACCACCGTGCATGGCCAGCGCACCGAGCAGGGTTTCGAGCAACGCCAGCACATCTGGAGCCAACTGCACATCATCGGCACGCCAATACTGGCTGGAGCAACGGGTGTAGCGCTCCGCCACAGCATGGCGCAGACGGGCACTGCCAAGCGCATCCCATGGCGCAACGCTGCGCACTCGCTGGCGAGCCAGGCGCCGCTCGTGGGCCAGCAGGACGCGCTCCAGCAATGGCTGTGCTGGCAAGCGGGGCTGCGCAGGCAAGGCCGCCTGCTGTTCGTCAGCCACTTGAATGTAGTAGCCCGAACGCGGTAGGCAGTGCACACGCCCCTCCTCCTCCAGCAGGCTATAGGCACTCTGTACGGTAGCCAGCGACACCCGCAACCGCCGGGACAACGCACGCAATGATGGTAACCGGCACGGGCCACCATCTCCCGACTGGTCGATCAACGCTTCCAGGTAGCGGTATACCCGCCGATAAGCGAACTCACCCACTGCCGCTCGCCCCATCAAGGCCTCCTGGCCGGGCCGTGCCGCCGCCCAGCCTGGCGCGGCAACAAGCGTAAATGTGCATCGCGGCGAGCCAGGGCGCTCAGCAGACGCCAGGCAGGTAGCGGTAACTTGCCACCATAAATTGCCCTCAGTTGCCCCAGCGACAGGCCGCTGGTGTTCACCAGCCAGGCCTTCACCGCATCGGGGCAGGGTTTGCCTTGCATGGCCCTGTGCAGGTAAGGCAACGCCACCAGCATGTCAGCGTGCCGACTGCGCAGGAAGCGTTCGAGGTTTTTCCCCTGCCTGGCAAACGGTCTGAACAGCAGGCACACGAGCTGTGTCTGGCTGATGCCGTAGGTTTTGCCAAATTGCAAGGTGGGTAGGTCGCGCTGTTTGCTGGCACCCGCCGCACCCGCCAGGCACAGCGCCGAGCGCGCGGACTGCGGCCCAAGGCTGCGCGCGTGAAGTTCGTGCAGCTGTGCCGAGGCCAGCGGGTCGACCAGCGCCGACAATGGCCAGCAGGTGGCATCAGGAGCCTCGAAACGCCAACCCAGCATGGCGTCAAGCTGCTGCTCCAGCAGGTGTGGCAGCAGGTCATCAATGGCGATCAGCCGCACGGGGGCATCCCTCGGCGCTGCGCCCGGTGCATGCTCTGCAAAGTTAACTGGCGCCACCCCCACAGCACCCTGCAAGCGGCCCAAGCCCTGGGCAAGCGTCGCCAGGCAATGGTGTGTCACATACGGGCCACGCTCACCGGCCAGGCGCTGGCTACGGCGGGCCCACGCCAGGTAACGGCGCCGCTGCAACGCGGGGATAGCGGTGACCAATGCATCTGCAGAAGCCTGTGCCTGCAGCGTAAAGCCAACCGCCGCCGCCAGCTCCAGGTGCAAACGGCTACCCAGCAAGGCCTCGGGCCTGGCATCGACCAAATGGCCGAACATCAGCAAGGCGTTTCGTGTCGGCAGCCAGCGTTCAGACGTTGCAGAGGGCCGACAACTGAACGGCACCACTTGGTCACCCTCGATCATCTGCAATTGGACCCGTGGGTCATCTTGCAGGAACAGCGCGCTGAAGTTTTGTTCATGGCCTTCCAGCGTAGCGGGGCCCGCTACCGGCAGGCTGACCACCAACACGCGCAACTGGAAGGTGGCCGACGCCCGCAGGGCAATGCTGAGTTGTGCGGCACGCACCATTGCCAGCAGCCGCGCACTCGGGCGATCACTCCCTTGCACTACCTGCAGGCGAAAGCTCCCGATATATTCAGGCCCGCCTGCGGCCACAAGCAGCCGTTGTACCAGCAATTGCAAGGATGCGCGCTGCGCCTGGGACATATGGCTCAGCAAGCGTTCAAGCACTTGCTGGTAGATATAATGCATTGCCTGGTCGTGAATAGCAGTCACGAATCACCTCACCAACTTCATGCAGCCAACGCATAACGAAACAGACCCTTCAAGCTCGATATGGGCATGGCTTTTTCAGACGAAATTTCCTACAACCAAATGAAAGTCATGATGTAACCCATCACTGTCGCCACGCCATGGAGAAGTAGCCGCGTCTGTAGCGCCCGGTTTCAGGCATAGCCATGCTCATTTCACGCTCCTTGCGCAAACTACTGTCGGGCCATTATCGAGTGATGCGAAGCGAATTGAAGATACAGATCTCGGTAAAAAAACCATTCAGAAAAGATGCAAAATCACATTGACGCCCGCACCAGAATCTTTCAAGCCCAAACACTTGGCAGCATGTTTCCGACAAACTCGAAATCATCAACCAATATGTAGTCCATAGCGTTTTTTGTTGTAGGACTATTCCTATTTTCGATTACGTCTTTTTATTCCGCCCACAAAAAAACCCGGGACTCAGCCCGGGCTTTCAAGCATGCCAACAACCGTCAAACTTGCGCCATATCCAGCACGACCCGCCCGCCGCATGGACATTGGTCCATGTAACGATGCGCTTCGACCACCTGCTCGAACGGGTACACCTTGATGATCTGCGGTGTCAGCAACTGGTCGGCGGTGAACTGGTTGATATCACGCAAGGCACGCTGCAGTGCCACCTGATCCTGGCTGATGCCAAGCTCTGGCTTGCCAGTGAAGTTACCGATGCAGTGCACATAGAACTGGATGTTCTTCTGGAATGCCGCACAGGCTGGAAACGGCGTCTGGTTACCGCCTTGCAGGCCATACAGCACCAGGCTGCCACGTGGTGCCAGCACGTCGCCCAGCAGCGACATCTGCGGCCCGCCCATGCCGTCGAGAACCATGTCCACGCCACGGCCATCGGTGTACTTGCCAACCTGCAACAGCAGATCCTGCTCTTCAGTGACAATCACTTTGTCGGCACCCAGGCCCAACAGGTATTCGCGCTGCTCCGCCTCCTTGGTGGCGGCGAACACTTTCAGCCCCAGCGCCTTGCCCAGTTGCACGAAGGCAGGGCCGGCACAATGGCTGGCGTCAGTGACCAGCGCCGTTTGCCCTGCCTTGGCCCGCGCCAGGTCAACGTAGGCAAAATAAGCGATCAGCAGCGGCGTGTAGTGCACGCTGGCCTCGATCGGGGTGAGCACATCCGGGTAACGGGTAATGGCCGTGCGCGGCAGCACGATGACATCGCCATATACCGGGTGGTCATTGGCACTGGTGGCCGGGAAGCTGGCTACCCGGTCACCTACGGCAATGTCATCCACCCCCTCACCGACCGCAGTCACCACCCCCGCCATCTCGTGGCCGATCCCCGCGGGCAGTCGCGCCTGGGATGGTGCCAGGTTCTGGCGCCAGAGCACGTCATACCAGCTGACGCCAACCGCCTGGACGCGGATTTGCACCTCGTCGGCAGCGGGTGACGGTTCGGCCTGCTCCTCGCAACGGAGCACATCGGCAGCGCCGAACTTGTGGAAACGGATCATGCGGGACATCGCATACCTCGCCTTTGTGAACCTCTAATTACCACTGACTTTATCCGGGCTTTGGCGGTTAGACCATCAGCGGTCATTAATAGTCGACATGCTTGTCATCGATTGGGCACCTGACTTTCCCTGCAATTGGTCCCCCTAAACCCGTGCAGGGTAACAGCCTTTGGCCTTAAGATTCACCCCTGCCCCACTTTAGGCGAAGCGCACCGATGAATCGAAACGACCTGCGTCGTGTAGACCTCAACCTGCTGATCGTGTTCGAAACGCTGATGCACGAGCGCAGCGTGACCCGTGCCGCGGAGAAACTGTTCCTGGGCCAGCCGGCCATCAGCGCGGCCTTGTCACGCCTGCGCAACCTGTTCGACGACCCGCTGTTCGTGCGTACCGGCCGCAGCATGGAACCCTCGGCACGGGCCCACGAAATCTTCGCCCTGTTGTCGCCGGCCCTGGACTCGATTTCCACGGCAGTCAGCCGCGCTGCCGAGTTCGACCCGGCCACCAGCAATGCGGTGTTTCGCATCGGCCTGTCGGATGACGCCGAGTTCGCATTGCTGCCGCAACTGCTCAAGCGCATTCGCGCCGAGGCCCCCGGTATCGTGCTGGTGGTGCGACGGGTCAACTACCTGCTGATGCCAACATTGCTGGCTTCTGGCGAAATATCGGTGGGGGTCAGTTACACCAGCGAGCTGCCTGCCAACGCCAAGCGCAAAGTGCTGCGCCGCAGCATGCCGAAACTGCTGCGCGCCGACAGCGTGCCCGGCAGCATCACCCTGGACGACTTCTGCGCACGGCCGCATGCGCTGGTGTCGTTTGCCGGTGACCTGTCCGGCTTCATCGATGAAGCCCTGGAAGAAATCGGCCGCAAACGGCATGTGGTGCTGGCGGTACCACAGTTCAACGGGCTGGGGAGCTTGCTGGCGGGCACCGATATCGTCGCTACGGTGCCGGACTACACCGCAGATGCACTCACCGCGGCAGGCGGTTTGCGTGCCGAGGACCTGCCGATCCCCGTACGCAGTTTTGAACTGCACATGGCCTGGCGCGGGGCACAGGACAATGACCCGGCAGAGCGGTGGCTGCGGTCGCGGATACAGATGTTCTTCGGGGACCCTGACAGCCTTTAGGGGCTTCGCGCATGCTTGTTAGCTGATCGTTTCTGCGTTTTTCTAGCCTCTAAGTGCCATTTTCTTCCAGCTAATTGCTACATTTGGGGCAAATTTGAGGGCATGCTTTGGATGGTTTGAAAAGGATGCCCCCAACCGAAGATGCCCAGCGCTTTCGGTAATCTGCCGACCACGCTGTTCCTCTTGGGTGCGAAAGACTGTCCTCGCAGTGATTTTTCGCTTTCCAGAGTGCTCCCGAAAGTAAGACCACCTTCGATTGAATGAGCAAGGCTTGATCGATCTAAAAACCTGGATGATCGACTCAACCGCAGTGCGCGCCACCCGAGCCTCATCTGGTGCCGGGGAAAAAGGGGCCTGACGAGCCTGCCGATCACGCTCTAGGCCGCAGCCGCGGCGGCCTGAAAACCAAAATCCACATGCTTTGCGACGCCAACGGGACACCGTTGCGCTTCCTCCTCTCTGGCGGTCAAGCCAGTGACATCAGCTACGCCCAGCCACTGCTGGACGAAGTCAGCATTCCATCAAGCCAGCGTGGCCGCCCGCGTAAACGCTGCAAATGGTTGCTTGCTGACAAGGGCTACGACGCCGAAGCGCTACGCCGCTACGGCGACCATTACCGAATACAACCCGTCATCCCCTTGCGCTCGATGAAGCGCAACCCCAAACCTGGCTTACCCAGACTGTTTGATCGGTCTAAGTACCGGCAGCGCAACATCATTGAGCGCATGTTTGGCTGGCCGAAAGAGAACCGTCGCATCGTGACACGCTTCGACAAGCTAGCGAAAAGCTATGCAGCAATGGTCTCGCTGACTTGTTCCATGCGGTGTTTGCGACATCTCTTTTCGTACAGAATCTAACACCTGGCCACGCACTGCTGACGGGTGTTCCTCAATCCGCAGTTGGGCAGCGCTTGAACTGCTGCAGCCACGCCTGTACCTGAGCCTCACCCATCTGCTAACAGATGGTGAGGCGCGCTAGCGGGCTCAGCGACAAAAGCAGCGCCCCAGGGTGCACAACCAGCCCTTGCGCCAGCACAGCATCAGGCCAACGCTGATTCCGCAGGGCACCTGCGCTAGTACCCAGAACCACGTCCCCATAGCCAACCCCAGGGCGGCACACCCCACCAGCAACGCCAAGCCCGATGCCAACAGCGCTGACAGGCGCAGAGCGCGTACAGAGGGGAACGCTCGCTGCTGCATCACCTGTCGCCAATGGCCGGCCTGACTCAGGGCCAACAACGCCAGGCCCAGTGTCTGCAGTACCAGCACCACCCCACTCAACAGCCACTCAGGCATCCTTGACCTCCGCCAACCCGTGCCCGACCGCAGCACGCCGTCGCAGGCGCCAGCCTAGGCAGCCGGCCAGCAAGGCGCTGGCTAGCAGTGCCAGGTCGACACCGGCCACTGCCCACAACCCCTGGCTGAGTGCCCGCAATGGATGATCGCCGGTGCTCCAGGCGTTGGACAGCACGGCCAGCAGCGCCAGCGCGCTGATCGCTAGGTACTGTGCTGCCCAGGGCGCGCGGGCCTGTGCGCAACGGGCAATCCTCCATAGCGCGTGCAGGCCGGCCAGCAACCAGGTGGCGAAGAAAATCCGCACCTCCCAGTCGGCACGCCCGCTCAAGGTCAATGGCAAGCAGCGGTTCGCCACCAACATGGCCAGCGTGGCGAGGGGCATTCCGCAGATCAGCACACTGCACAGCAGGCTCATCGCCATCGTGCCCCTGTCCCGGGCTGGCTGTTGCAGACGGCGCTTGGCTAACCAGTACAGCAGGCCACTGGCGAGCATCACGCAACCAGCAAGACCTGCGAAAAAATACAGGGCGCGCAAGCCGGGCTGATGGAAGTGCGCCACGTGCAGCCCGGCCAGCGCATCAAGAACCGCAGCAGCGGGAGGCAGCCGCGAGGCATGCAGCAGTCGCCCGCTGGCGCCATCGAAGTACAGTGTCTGGCCGTCCAGGCTCAGGCGGTCGGCCAAGCTACGACTGACTTCCACATAGGCATTGGCATCACCCGGATGCCACACCCTGAGGAACGCAGGCGCACCACCGCCCCAGTGCTCGCGGGCCTCAACCAGCATGGCGTCGATGGCAGCCAATGACCCCGGCGTGCCCGCTGCCGGACGACTGAAGGCGTCGTTGGCCTGCACCGTGAACTGCTCGGCGTTGCCTGGATACAGCGTATCGATTGCAGCGGGGAGGTACAGCGGGAACAGGATCAGCAGACCGCTCAGCAGAATCAGCGCGTGAAATGGCAAGGCTAATACACCGGTCAGGTTGTGCAGGTCGAGCAGGCGCCGGGGCGCCTTGTCTGCACGCAGGGTGAACAGATCCTGGAACAACCGTGCATGGATGCACACCCCTGCGATCAACGCGATCAGCCCGACCATCGCGGCCAGGCCCAACAGCCGGGCGCCGAGCTGCCATGCATTGATGTTCAGGGTGTAATGAAGGCGGTAAAAGAAATCACCACCCCGGCTACCGGCGGCAGACACCACACCGTCGCTGCCAGGCAGCAGGAATCGGCTAAAGCCTTCGCGCTCGAGGCTCCAAGCCTGAAAACGTAGCAGTGGGCGGCGGGCATCGGGTAATTCCACATACCACTGCAACAAAGCCTTACCCTCACTCAGGGCCGCCACCCGTGGCAACACCTGCTGGTCCAGCGACAGCGGCGCGGCCACCGGTGTCACCCGCAGCGCCGGCAGCATCCAACTGTCCAGCTCGCGGTCATACAACGCCAGGCTGCCCATGAAAAACGCAATCAGCAACAACGCGGAACCCCCCAGGCCCAGCACCCGGTGCGCCCACAGCATGGCCTGGCGGACACTGTCGAACATCAGCGCTCTCCCGCCAACGCATGCAGCAGGGCCAGCAACACCAGTGCCACGCCGACCAGCCACAAGGCGTTGCGCACGGCCCGGCGAGCGCACAGCAACCAGAGCACCAGTGCCGGGTAGAGCACGAAAGCGCCGATCGAACTGCTCAGCACCGCCTCACTTGGCGCTTGCCCGAGCCACGCAAAAGCCAGTGCCGCTATGGCGCTGAATGGCCAGATGAACAGGTAGCCCAAGAGCAAGGCCAGCAGCAGCCACAATGCGCGCTGTCGGCTCCGAGCGCTTGTTTTGTGCAACGCCGGTGGTTTCACCCAGGCCTCCTCGTTCCTTTCACGGCACTTCGACAGGATCGCCCTGCAGGTGCCCAGTGGATTAGTGGGTTTCCAGTGGGCGGGATGACGAATCATGCCAGGTAGGCACGGGTCAGAACTTGGCGCGCAGGGTCAGGGACACCGCACGGGGGTCACCGAAGATGTTCCCGTCCTGGAAGGTGTTGATGCGCTGGTAGTACTTCTTGTTGCTCAGGTTGGTGCCAAGCAGGTCCGCCGAAAGGTGCTCGTTGATCTGATAGCCAATACCCGCGTCGTAAATTGCGTAGCCGCTCTGCTGCAGTTTGGTGCCATCCATGTCTATGCCGGGTACGTACAGTTTGTTGTAGGTTTCGCTGACGATGCTCACGCCGCCCTGCACACTCCACTTTTCAAGTTCACCGGATAGCTTGTATAGGGTCCAGACTCGCAGCATGTTCTTCGGCAGGTAGGTCTGCAATTGCTCGTTTGGGCTGTCGTAGCGCTTGTAGGTGTGGGTGAAGTTGGCGGCGAGGAACCAGTCGGGCGTCACCTGCCCGCTCACCTCCATCTCGTAGCCACGGGTGCGCGCCTTACCACCGGCCACCACGGCCCGCGAGTTCGGGTCGTTCATGTCGGGGATGGCGCGATTCTCTTCCTCGATCTGGAAGGCCGCCAACGAGGCATTCACTGCGCCATCGAGGAACTCGCCCTTGATTCCGAGCTCATGCTGCTTACCTTCGATCGGCTCGATGATGCTGTTGTTGATATCCAGGTTGCTGACCGGCTGCGGATTGAACACCTCGGCGTAGTTGGCGTACACCGAGTAGGTGTCGTTCAGCTCATAGATAAGCCCGTAGAACGGGGTAAATTTCTGCGACTCGCTCTGGCTGGCCTTTTCCGACGGCGAGCCGGCTTCGGGCTGGTGTTGGCTGCGGTGCATGTCGAGCCAGGTGACACGACCGCCAAGTACCAAGGTCAAGGGGTCGGCCAAGCTGATGCGCATGTTACCGTAGACCGCCTTGGAACGGGTGTTGGCAACGTTGGTCGGCAGGCGATCGTCATCGGGGAACGCCGGGTAGCCGAAGTTCGGTTGCGGGTCGTAGAGGTCCACATCACCGAGGAAGCTGGAGAAGTAGCCGCCGTTGGAGGAGAACTCAGAGCGCGAGTAATTGGCCCCCACCAGCAGCTTGTGTTCACGACCGAACAGGCTGAACGGGCCGTCGGCGTACAGGTCCAGCTCCTCCTGCTTCTCGCGGTAGTCGAACATGATGGAGTTCATCGATACCAGATTGTCGGCCGGGTCGATGCCACCGCCGTTGCGGGCGTAGGCTTGGGTCAGGTCGTAGTTGTTGTCGGCATGGCGCACCGCCAGCTTGGTCTTCCAGCCACCACCAAGCTGATGCTCAAGTTCGGTGAATACCGAAGTGCTCCAGAAGTAGTCGCGGTTCCAGTTGGCGCCGTAGAAGTTCTTGCGTGAGACATCCGGCAGCGACATGGCCGCCTCGCCCGCCGCGTTGGTATAGCGGAACGCCGGCAGCGAGCGCTGGGCGCCGCGGATATCGGTGTTCTGGTTGCTGGCACCGATGGTCCAGACAGTATCCGGAGTCAGGTCGATGTCGACGATGCCGTAGGCCTGGTTCGACTCACGCTTGCCACTGCCATCGTAGGGGAATGCCTGGTTGTGCTGGCTGAGTACCAGACGGCCACGGATGTTGCCGACCTCGGTCAGTGGGCCGGTAACGTCGATCATCCCACGGTAGTTATCCCAGGAACCGGCGCTGACTTCCGCCGATACCGCTGCGTCGGCCAGCGGGCGCTTGCGTATGAGGTTGATGCTGCCGCCCGCTCCGCCGGCGCCGGTCAGGCTTCCAGAAGGCCCCTTGAGCACTTCGACGCGGTCGTACATGGTCAGGTCCGGCGACAGGAAGATCCGGTTGTCCATGGTGGTCGGTGTCCCGTCCAACTGCAGCGAGGTGATTTCGAAGCCGCGCGAGAAGAAACTCAGGCGACTAGCATCGATCCGTTGCACGGTCACCCCGCCGACCTCACCGAGGGCATCCTCCAGGGTATAGAGATTCTGTTTCTGGATGCGCTCCTGACCGATCACGTTGATCGTCTGCGGTACCTCTCGCAAGTGCAGCGGAACCTTGGTGCCTACCGAGAAAGTTGGAGCGCTGGTCTGCATGCCGACGATCGACATCGCTGGAAGCTCCAACTGCGCGCCGTCCTGAGGCACTGGCAGCAGGTTCCAGCTACCGCCCGGCGTGACTTCCAGGTGCAGCCCGCTCCCCTGCAGCGCCTGCTCCATCGCCTCTAGAGTGGTCATCTGGCCGCGTATCGGCTGGGCGGTCTTGCCCTCGATAAGCGCGGGCGATATCGAGAGCACGTTGCCGGTCTCCCGGGCGATGCGGGTCAAAGTACTGCCCAATGACGCGGCGGGCAGGTCGAAGGTATGGCTGGCCTGTTCGTTCTGGGCGATGGCTTGCCAGGACAGGCCTGCAAGGGCAATGGCGGCAGCGAGGGTATGGGGGCGGAGCGAAGGATGGTGCATGGGTGTAGGCTCGTCTGGGTGATCGTTCATAGCCAGGACACCCGAGATCCGGAATCCCCTCATCACTCTGAAAAAAAATCGTTACTTCACATCGATCCGGGTCAGCCAGAAGCCCAGGGTGTCAACCCTGATCGGCAGCGTCGCACTCAGCGACGCGAGGGTGCGCTCGATGTCGTCCACAAGGAAGGTACCGAACACCCGGACCTCTGCAGCTTGAGGGCTGATGCGCAGCAGGCCGCCGTAGTATGGGCGCAGGGCTTCCACCAACTCACCCAAGGGTTCGTCCCGGGCTTCGACCCGCCCCTGTACCCAGTCATCACGAGTACGCATCGACGGCGCCACTGCCACGCTGCCACGGCGGTCGAAGTCGAACGCCTGGCCTGCCTCCACCCGTCGGGTGCTGCCGTCCGTGGTGCTGAGCAGCACGCTGTGCTGCTGGACTGAAACCAGGCAGCGCTTGGGCTCCTGACGCACCATGAAGCGGGCTCCCTCTGCGCGCACCTCGCCATGGGCGGTTGCGACAACCAGCGGACGTGCGCGTTCAGGTGTCACCTGCACCTGCAGCTCACCCGCACGCAACACGACCCGGCGCTGCTGAGCGTCGAAGCGGATATCGGCCGCACTGCGGGCGTTGAGACTCAGACGGCTGCCATCGGCGAGCAGCAGGGTCTTGCGTTCGCCGGTGGCGGTGTGGGCATCGGCCAGCAGATCAGCCACCGGCATCAGGCGATTGAGCACACTGACGCCACCAGCTCCCAGCAGCAACAGTGCCAAGCCCTTACCCAACAGGTTTCGCCGCGACGGGTTGGGCAACGCGCGCAAAGCGCGGCTGGCCACCTGTACCTGGCCGGGCAGTCCCTGCAGATCGGCCAGCGCGGTCTCCATCACATTATTCACCCGCTGCCACGCCTCCCGATGCTCTGCGCAGTGCTGATGCCATTGCTCGAATGCCTGATGCGCGGGGTCGCTGGCGGGAAGGTGTTCCAGGAGCAGGATCCAGTCGATGGCGTCGCGCAGTATCTGCTCAGAGGATTGGCCGCTCATTCCCCAGCGACGCTCAGGCAATGCAGGAAGGCGCGGCGCAGGTCGCGTTCCACAGTGGCGATGGAAATACCCAGTTGCCGGGCAATCTGCGGCTGCGGCAAGCCATCCAGGCGACTGAGAATGAAGACATGGCGTACCCGAAGCGGCAGGCCGTGCAGCATTTGGTCGATCTGAACAAGCGCCTCGTGTACCAGCGCGAGTTCTTCTTCGGAGGGCGCATAGGACTCTATGAGGTTGGTTAACTCCTCCAGGTACGCCCTCTCTAGCGCTCGACGGCGAAACAGGTTGCTCAGCAGGCGCCGCGCGACTGTGGCGAGAAATGCACGCGGCTCCTCGATGGCGACCGGCTGCGATGCTCTCATAACCCGCAGAAAAGTGTCCTGGGCCAAGTCTGCGGCATCGTGCGGGCATTGCAGGCGACGATAGAGCCAGGCCCTCAGCCAGCTATGGTTGGTGCCGTAAAAATCGGAAAACGCATCTTTGACGGGTTGATGATCTGCCACGACGACACCGCATTAATGATATTTCTTCTCATTATTATCTTCAGTACTGGCTTTACACAACCGCCACTTTTACCCTTCAGAACCATGCTTTGGTTTGCAAGTGTTCCGTGGAGAAACCATCGAGCTCATCGCGCTAGTAGTTGTCATCGTTCGAACATTCGCCCCCTTGCAGCCCATGCAAGGGGGCGGGCTCCTGAGAATAGCGCTCGATGCATTTTTTGATCAGCCGGTATTCAACGGGTCCGAAGGCTCCACACCAAAGCGCTGTCGAGTCGCGCGGCCAACAGTCCGGCCAGTTTCAGCTTGTGCAAAGCAGGCATCAGGGTTTCCCGGGCAACCAAGTTGAATAGATGCAGCGGCCCGCTAAGAACGGTCGCAGCGTAATCCTATTAGCCTTATCCAACGCGCCTCTTCGACAAGCCCAAGTACCGAGAGCGGAATGTCATCGAGCGTCTGTTTGGCTGGCTGAAGGAGCACCGCCGCCTGGCGACTCGCTACTGCAAGCTCGCAACAAGTTATGCAGCAATGCTCACATTGGCCTGCTGCCGGCGGTGTTTACGACATCTCTTTTCGTACAGTGCCTAACGTAGAACCGAGATTGACCACGTAAGGATTATTCCTTACCATTCACTCAGCCTATCCGGGAGAACACTCATGCCTGCCATCCACGAAATCGCCACATTGACCTCGAAGGGACAGGTCACACTGCCCAAATCCGTTCGCCAGCTTTTGGGCATTGACACTGGTGGCAAAATTGCATTCGACGTACGCGGGGGTGAAATCGTGGTCAGCCGCGTAGAAACCACCCACGAAGACCCTGCCATCGGTGCGTTCCTGGGTTTGCTGGAGGCTGATATCCGAGGCGGCCGCAACCTCACCACTCTGCCAGAAGACTTGGCGCAAACCATGCTCGCCAACGCAAAGCACTCCGTAAACCTGGACGAAGATATCGATGGTGAGGTCGCGATCTGATGCTGCGAAATGGCTGGACCCTGTTGTTCCATGAAGGTGTGACTTTACAGCTACGCAAATTGCACGAAGCCGCCGCCCGAGCTGAACAGAACGATCCGCAAGGTTTTGAGAGCAACGCCAACGTCAAGCTGTTTCGGGCATTGAGCCATCTGATCATGGAGGCTGTACCTGCCGACCCAGGCCGTGATGAGTTCCGCCAAGGCAACACGCTGGGCACCGCCTACAGACATTGGCGCCGAGCAAAAATCGGCAGGCGCTTTCGGCTGTTCTTTCGCTACGACTCAAGGTCCAAGGTCATCGTCTATGCATGGGTCAACGACGAAAATACCCTACGGTCCGCAGGCAGCAAATCAGATCCCTACGCCGTATTCGAGAAGATGCTGGGCCGCGGCAACCCTCCTGATGACTGGGATGCGCTGACGGCTGCGACGCGTAGCGACTGGGACGAGCCCAAAGCATAAGTTGCGCGATTGGGTGAGGGATGAATCTTTTCAATCATGCGGTCGCCGATGTACTTACCGGTGTTCTGATCACAGCTGTTCCGTTAGCTGCTATTTCTGTATTCGATCAGAACAAAGGCGAGTTCCTATTCCGCCGCATCGACACTAAGGCACTAGACGTCCCTGATGTAACCGCAGAGCCAAGGCCGACATCGGCATAAGCGGTACCTAGGCTCTGTATGAAAAGCCTTGATACTTGGTCATGCTGCGTTGAAAACAGCCTCGGAATGCTCATTTACTCCAGTAAACTCCGCTTCCTCGGCTGTTTTCGCCTTGCCTGACCTGCGTCTCAAGACTTTTCATACAG
>JAAIGF010174736.1_pt1 | contig 53199 bp, 46 predicted proteins | sample 6487441 | NCBI WGS metagenome assembly JAAIGF01 (sample SAMN13974129, study PRJNA590717) | phyllosphere metagenome | biome: pepper field; feature: multiple bacterial spot infested pepper fields; material: pepper leaves; isolation source: leaves from pepper fields | host: Capsicum annuum ...
ATGAATGGGCGGAAAAATTGGCCACCAGGCCCGGGCTCCGATCAATGTAGGAGCGGGCTTGCCCGCGAATGCGGTGGTGGCCGCGGCGGCGAATGACCAGGAGATATTGGCCACCAGGCCCGGCCTCTTCGCGGGCAAGCCCGCTCCTACGACGGGCGGTGTCGAACCATCGATGTGTGTACATCGTGGGGGCGATGGCGGCCGCGAAGATGAATGGGTGAAAAAATTGGCCACCAGGCCCGGGCTCCGATCAATGTAGGAGCGGGCTTGCCCGCGAATGCGGTGGTGGCCGCGGCGGCGAATGACCAGGAATACTGGCCATCAGGCCTACGATCAATGTAGGAGGTCTTGTGTCGCGAAAGGGGCGCAAAGCGCCCCCAGCCATCTCGAGCCAGAAACAGTCAGTTCAGGCCTTTACCGCTCGGTTCTTTGCCGTTGCTGGCTGTCTGCTGCACGCCCTCGGCCTTGTCCATCGGCAGGTGGTCGAACTCGCGCAAGCCATCCTTGCGGTACGGGTCGCCAATCCAGCGGGGCGCCACCACGAACTGCGGGCTCACCAGGCTCTTGGCCGGCTCGAAGCGGTCATAGCTCAACCCGGCCAGGTCAGACAGGGTATGGATCAAGTGCGAGCTGCTGTATGGGCGATTGGCCATCGCCTGCAAGTCCCGTGGGTGCGCGGCCTGCCAGCTTGGCGAGGTCCACAGCAGGAACGGGATGGTGTACATCGGCCGGGTCGGCGCGGCTTCGTTGCGCCCCAGGCGGTCGTGGTTCCCGGAACTGTACACGTCCTCACCATGGTCGGACAGGTACACCAGGAAACCATTGGGGTTGCCCGCCGAGTATTGCTTGATCAGGCTCGACACCACGAAGTCGTTGTAGCGCACCGCGTTGTCGTAGAAGTTGTAGGTTTCCAACTGGTCATCTGTCAGTGCGCCCGGCGCGCCCTGCTTGTCAGTGAAGTGCGCGTAGCCGTCCGGGTAGCGGAATCGGTAGTCCATGTGCGTGCCCAACAAGTGCACGATGATGAACTTGTTCGGCGCAGGGTCTTGCTGGGCCTTCTCGAACGGCGCCAGCACCACGTCATCGTACTGGCTGGCATTCTGGTTGCGCTGGTTGTTCAGGTACACCGGCGCGTCCGTCTGCTGCGAGAAGGTGGTGAGCATGGTGTTGCGCTTGGTCATGGTCTGCTGGTTGGTGATCCAGAAGGTCTTGTAGCCTGCCTGTTTCATCAGGTTGATCAGCGACGGGGCGGTGAGGAAACGGTCCGGGTCCTGCTCATCGCCGAAGGTGAGGATCTGCTGCATGACTTCGATGGTATACGGGCGTGGTGAAACCACGTCGCGGAACACGGTCAGGCCCTTGTCACTGGCGGCCAGCGCGTCGAGGTTGGGCGTGGTGTCGCGGTTGTAGCCGTACAGGTGCATGTGCTCGCGGGTGGTGGACTCGCCCAGTACCAGTACCAGGGTGCGGGGCGCCGAACCGCTGCTGTCACGCAGGTTCTGCAGAGGGGGCAGCGCGGCGTTCTGGGCCAGCAGTGCTTGCATGTTGTCCAGCTGCTGGCGGTACTGGCGGTAGCCGACCAGCAATTGCCAGGGCACGGCCGGCTCCATGCGTTGTTGCACTTTCTCCAGTGCATCGGCGAAATTGCGCTCCTGGGTGACCATCTGCTTGTAGAACGGCAGCACCAGGTTGGCTACCAGCAACAGCACGACCACTGGCAGACGGCTGCGCAGCGGCAGATAAACCGGGCGTACACGTCGCCACAGCACCACCGCCAGCAGCGTGTACAGCAGCAGCGCCAGGCCCAGCCACACACTGAAGTACTGGCTGAAGTATTCACCGGCCTCGGCGGTATTGGACTCGAACATCACGAATATGACGCTTTGTGAAAACTCCTGGCGATAGATGCCGAAGTAGCTCAGGCCCACTAGCGAAGCAGCCCACAGCAGCAGGCCGATGACAGCCGCAGTGGTGCGGGTAAAGCGCGGTAGCAACAGGACCGGGGCCAGCCACAGGCTGCTGAGGAAGAACGCATCACGGAAGCCGGAGAAGCCGGTAGTACCGCTGAACAGCAGCAACGCCTGGGTTACCCCGGAGAAATACCAGAAGAACAGCAAGAGCCAGCCCAGGCCGGCCCAGTCCACGCGCTTGTGCGCAGCAGGGGATGTTGTGTGTGACACGTATGCCTCGTCGTACCTTGGCGGCCAGCAGATGCGCCCGTGGCCGGAAAGGGGGTGAAGCTAATCGGTTGGCTGTGAAAATAGCGTCAATTTGTTGCTGAGCATGGGCTGGGTGCTGGCTTCCCAAGGCGAAGGCTTGGCAATACAATCGAGATAAATTCTTATTTGCAACAAATGCCGGCAGGAGAGGGAATGTCCACAACGGCCTCCGAAGCAGCACCCCACGCGCATCTTCACGCACTTTACCGTGACCACAACAGCTGGTTACGCGGTTGGTTGCGGCATCGGCTGAGCAACTCCGCCGATGCCGCGGACCTGGCCCAGGACACGTTCGTCCGTGTGCTCCTGGCACGGTCATCCGGCACCCTGCAGGAACCTCGCAGGTACCTGGCGACCATCGCCCGTGGCCTGGTCATCGACTTGTATCGCCGCCGCAGCCTGGAGCAGGCGTACCTCGATACGCTGATGGCGCGCCCGGAACTGCACGCGCCTTCGGCCGAGACACGCGCGCTGATCCTCGACAGCCTGCTGGCTATCGACCGCATGCTCGATGGCCTGGGTGCGCGTACCCGGCAGATTTTTCTTGCCGTGCAACTTGATGGGCTCAGCTACGAAAATGCTGCTGAACGCTGCGGGGTTTCGGTCAGCACGGTACGCAAGCATCTGGCCAGGGGCCTGATGCACTGCCTGCTGCTGGAAGACGCATGAAGCGCATCCTGGCCCAGGCGGTGGACTGGTACGTGAAGTTGCATGACAGTGCTGTCTGCGATACCACTCGCCGCGAGTGGCAAGCCTGGCTGGCGGCGGACCCGCAGCACGCCCAGGCCTGGCGGCGTATTGAGCAACTGCAGCAGCGCCTGGGCCAGGCCCCGGCAGGCCTTGCGGGAACAACACTCGAACAGGCACGGCAACAGCGCCGGGCCGCCGTGAAGATGCTGGCCATGTTGCTGGGCGTGGGGGTAGTCGGCTGGCAGGGCTATCAGGTTTCGCCCTGGAGCGCGGACTACAGCACGCGGATCGGGCAGCGCCGCCATTTTACCCTGGTCGACGGCAGCCGGCTGGTGCTGGGCACCGACGCGCGGGTCGATGTGCAGTTTGATGGCACGCAGCGCCTGATCGTGTTACGCCAAGGCGAGATATTGGTCGAGACGGCCAAGGATACGCGCCCGCTCAGCGTACAAACTGCCGAGGGCCGTGTGCTGGCCTTGGGTACGCGCTTCACTGTGCGCCAGGATGCGGGTATTTCCCGGGTTATGGTCGAGGCCCATGCTGTCGAGGTTCAACCACGGTTGGCGGTTGGGCGAGCCCTGCGCGCCGAGGCAGGCCAGGCAGTGAGTTTTACAGCGGACACCACAGGGCCCTTGTTGCCCGCTGTGGCGCAAGCTTCGGCGTGGACGCAAGGCATGCTGGTGGTGGTCGATTGGCTGCTGGAAGACGTTGTGGCCGAGCTTTCCCGTTATCGACACGGCTATCTGGGCTGCACACCAGAGGTCGCCGGTTTGCGATTGTCGGGCACGTTCCTGCTGGATGACAGCGAAGGTGTGCTGGCTAACTTGGAGGACTCACTGCCGGTAAGGGTGCGGCGCCTGACGCGCTACTGGGTGCGAATAGAGGGCAGGGCAGCCTGAACATTTTTTGCAGGGAGGGGTAACAGTTTTTCTTTCCTGTTTCGGCTCTACCTGCACATGCGCATCAGTCGCAGTTCTTGCCAACCTTTCAGGATCCCCCTCATGCCCGTACGTCCTTCACTTCTTGCCCTGAGCCTGATGACCGGCCCGTTGCTGGTGGTAACGCCCGCCTGGGCCATTACCTACAACATCCCGGCTGGCAGCCTGGCTGCATCACTCAGTCAGTTCGCCGCCGCGAGCGGGGTCATGATCACCTTCAGTTCGCAAGACACTGCCGGCCTGAGTTCACGTGGTCTGCAAGGTGACTATGAGCTGGAGCAGGGCTTTGCCCGCCTGCTGCAAGGTAGCGGCCTGCGCATCGTGCAGGCAGGGGAGAAGCGCTACGTACTGGCCAGGGCCGACAACAGTGGGGCCATGGAACTTGGCGCGACCAACATCGACGCGGCGGGCCTGGGTGCTATCACGGAAGGAACCGGCTCCTACACCACCGGCTCCAGCAACAGCTCGACCAAACTGGCGTTGTCGCTGCGTGAAACCCCGCAGACGGTCAGCGTGATGACCCGCCAGCGCATCGAAGACCAGCAGTTGAACACCCTCAGTGATGTGCTCAAGCAAACCCCTGGCCTGAACGTGCAGAACATCGACAGCGAACGGGTGAACATCTACTCGCGTGGTTACTCGATCGACAGCTACCAGTTTGACGGTATCCCTACCACCTTGATTGTGCAGACCAGTGCCAGCCCGCAGAGCATGATCGACACGTCCATCTATGACCGGGTCGAAATCGTTCGAGGTGCCACCGGGCTTATGACCGGGGCCGGCGACCCGTCGGGCAGCGTAAACCTGATCCGCAAGCGGCCGACGGCGAACCTCCAGGGCTCGGTCAGCGCCGGGGCCGGCTCCTGGGATACTTATCGAAGCGAAGTCGATGTATCCGGCCCGCTGACCACCGACGCTCGCCTGCGCGGCCGTGCCGTGGTGGCCTACCAGCAAGGCAACAGCTACATCGACCATTACCAGCAGGAAAAACAGACGTACTACGGCATCCTCGAAGCGGACCTCACCGACAGCACCCTGCTGACGGTGGGCTTCGATTACCAGAAGAACGACCCGCGTGGGGTTTCGTTCGCCAGCTTCCCATTGTTCTACGATGATGGCGAGCAGACCGACTTCTCCCGCTCGATCAATGCGGCCTCGCGCTGGAGCTACCGTCAGCAGAACACCCTCAATACCTTTGCCACCCTGGAGCAAGGCCTGGTCAATGACTGGAAGCTGAAGGTGTCGGTAAACAACCTGTACAGCACGCGTGATTACTCGCTGGCATCTGCCAGTGGCGGCTTCCCCGACAAGCAAACCGGAGAGGGTGTCTACCTGTATGGCGGTGATGGCTATGGTTCGCAACGTCAGTTGGGTGTGGATGCCATCGCTCAGGGGCCGTTCGAATTGCTGGGGCGCCAGCACGAACTGTTGGTCGGCGTGAGCGGCTCGGAGTTTCACGACTACAGCAACCCGGACGACGATGACCTGGAAATGAAACCGGTCAATATCTACGACTGGGACAACAACACAGACCGCCCGGTCTCGGCAGGCAAGTTGATGAACGATGACACCACCGTCCGTCAGGATGCAGCGTACATGGTGGCGCGTTTCAAGCCGTCCGACGATCTGTCACTGATCTTTGGCGCCCGTGTCGGCGATTACAGCTACAAGAAAAAGGCCATCTACAACGCGCCCTACACCCGCTCGACCAACCAGCAGGCAACCCGCGAGTCCGGTTTTGTCACACCCTACGCGGGTGTGGTCTACGACTTGACTGCGCAGCATTCGGTGTATGCCAGCTACACCCGAATCTACAAACCACAGGCGCTGCGCGACAGCAGTGGCGCCACGCTGGAGCCACGCGAAGGCGACAACTATGAAATCGGCCTGAAGAGCGAGTTGCTGGACGGGCGTGTCAACACGGCCGTTGCCCTTTACCAGATCAAGCAGGACAACCTGGGCGTGCTCAGTGGCGGCTTTGTCGAGGGGACTGATCGTGAACGCGCCTACAAGGCGGTGTCCGGTGCCACAACGCGGGGTATCGACCTGGAAATCTTCGGCGAGATCACGCCTGGCTGGAACGTCACTGCCAGTTACAGCCACAGCCTGACCCAGGATGCGGACCATGAGCGTATCAACACCATCGCCCCGGCGAACATGGTCAAACTGTGGACCACCTACCGACTGCCGGGCGAGCTCGATCGCCTGACCGTGGGTGGCGGCATGAACTGGCAAAGTGGCCTGAGCCTGACCGATGCACCCTGGCAGATAGGCCATACGGTGAAGGCGACCCAGGGCCAATACGCGGTGTTCAACCTGATGGCGCGTTACGACCTCACTCAGCACCTGTCGGCGACCGTTAACGTGAACAACCTGTTCGACAAGAAATACCTCAGCGCGCTGGACCCGACCTTTTACACCGGGTTCCATGGCGAGCCCCGCAATGTGATGTTCAGTACCAAGTACAGTTTCTGACCCCGGGCAAGGCTAGCTAATGTTGCGCACCGCGCAGGCTGCACAGGTATGATGGCGGCAGCGAAACCGTACTTAAGGCCCTGTGAATCATGAACCGTCGCAAGAAGATCAAGCAGCTGCTGGAGGCGCATGCCAAAAAGGCCAATGCCAAACTGGCGCCGCGCAAGCCCAGGTACATATGCAAGGCTGACCGCTTGAAAATGGAAGCAGAGGCGGCGGCGGACGCCGCCAAACTGCCTGACTGAAGCGGGCTGTGCAGGTGCGACACAAGGCCGCTTCTGCAGGGGGCGGTCGGTTTCAGCGGCGGTAGTAACGGTGGTCGTCATGGTGGCGCTGGTGCATGGCCCGCTCATGGCGGCGCTCCCAGTCACGGCGCCGTTCCCAGTCGCGCCGCCGCTCCCAGTCCCGCCGGGCCTGTTCACGGCGCCATTGTTCGCGGCGCCAGTCGCTTCTGTGGTCATGCCAGCGGTCGTCATCATGGGCCAGTAGCGTGGCTGGCTGTTGAACGGCCACACTGGCCACCCTCGACCAGGGGTTGCCGGCTGGCTGCAGTGGTGTTTGAACAACCGGCGCCACGGCCTCGGCTGCTTTCATCTGTGTTGCCGATGCCGTGCCCATCGCCGCGAACGAGAACAGGCCGAACAGCATCAACCTTGCGACATGTATTTTCATGAGCGAAGCCAACCTCTGATAACAATTGAGCCATCTGGCCAGCAGGTGGTCGGCGAACCTTTTCGCGTCTCGCTACCTTTCTGTGCCTCCCACATAGACAGGCAATCGGGAAAAAGTTCGCTGCAGCAACAACTTGTAGAACTTTGCCTGCAACAGATGCTTACACAAACGCCCGCCCGCCACGTCGGCGATCTTCCTTCAACAACCCCTCGATCTTCAGCAAGGCCTGCCCCAGCACTGCCTGGTCCGGTGCCCCACCCAGCGAGAGGCGAACAGCATCTGGCCCCTGCGGCGGCACGCTGAACGAATCTGCCCCTGCCACGCTCACCCCCACATCATCCAGCGCCTGGATAAACCGCTCCTGTTGCCAGTGCGCCGGTAGCGGTAGCCACACGTGCAGCCCGGTGGGGTGCGCCTGGAACTCATGGCTCAACAGTGTGCGCGCCAGGTGCTGGCGGGCGCGGGCTTCGCGCTGGATTTCCTGTACCAGCTCCTTGGCGGTGCCATTGCGGATCCACTGCTCGACCAGCGCCAGCAACAGGGCTGAGCAGCCCATGCTCGCTGCGCGCAGGCCATTGAGCAGGCCTTGCCCATCATCGCCACGCGGTGGCAGCACAAAGCCGGTGCGCAGGCTTGGCCACAGGCACTTGGACAGCGACGCCAGGTAGTACGTATTGGCTCCCCCGGTCAGGCAGGTGATGGGTGTCGGCGCGTCGTCGAGCAGGTAGCGGTAGGGGTCGTCCTCGATCAGCGTCAGGTCGCGCTTGAGCAACACCTCGGCAATTGCCTGGCGCCGGGCTGCGGGCATGGTGTGCGCGGTAGGGTTGTGGAGGGTGGGGTTGAGGTACAGCAAGCGCGCACCGCTTTCCTGGCACGCCTGCTCCAGGTGGTCGGGGCGAATGCCGTCGGCATCACTGGGCACCGCGACAATGCGCAGCCCCAGTTGCCGGGCGGCCAGCAGCAGGCCGGGGTAAGTCAGCGGGTCGCAAAGGATGGCGTCACCCGGGCGCGCATGGGCGCCGAGGATGGCGAAGATGGCCGCTTGTGACCCCGAGCTAAGCGCCAGGCTGCGCATGTCCAGGTCACCCAATGCCGGTTCCAGCCAGCCCTGTGCGGCTTGCAGCAGCGAGCGCGTAGCCGGTTCGTCCTGGTAAAGCGACAGCGCTTCGATGCGGTTGCGCTCCAGCACCTGTTCCAGCCCGGCGCTCACCCATTGAGCCATCGAGCCATTGGCCGGCTGCGGCGGAATGTTCATGGTCAGATCGATGCCTGCCAGGGTGGAGGGGGCACGGGGCCCCAGGATGAAGGACCCGCGGCCACTGTAGGAGGCAATCAGGCCACGGTCGCGCGCTTCGGCGTAGGCGCGGGTCACCGTGGTCAGGTCCACGCCCAGGTGTGCAGCCAGCGCACGTTGTGGCGGAATTTGCTCGCCATCCTGCAAAATTCCAGACTGTATGGATTCTTCCAGCATGTCTGCAATCTGTATGTATCTTGGGCCTGACTTCGGCTTGAAAGGCTTTGTCCAGCGCATTTGAGCTGCTTCCGTTGGCGCTCCGGCAACAGTCATCGATCGTCCTCTCGGTTGTAAGTCCATACGCATGGAAGTATCATGGCATACAGTTACTAGTAAATCCATACAATATGGAAAGCGTATGGCTAATTTGACATGCACCGGAACGGCGCCGCAGGGTTGCAACGATAAGCGCTTCCGGGCTGCCAGTCATGGAGATGTTTGATGAATGACTGTCATTTGATCTGCGCCAACCGCCTCGTCGATGGGGTTGTGGTCTGGCTTGATGCCGGGCATGAGTGGGTAGAAACATTGCAACAGGCCGGCACCTTCGACGCTCAGGCCCTGGTAGCGGCAATGGTCGCTGCCGAAGCCGCGGTGTTGGCCAACCTAGTGGTTGCACCGACGCCTTGTGAAGCCTGGCTGGTAGATGGCCTGCCCGAGCCGAAAAGCCTGCGTGAGCGGTTGCGTGCGCGTGGCCCGTCGGTGCGCAGCGACCTTGGCAAGCAGGCAGCCGGCATGCCACCACACGCCATGCCGGCCACGCGACCGCTGCTGCCAGTAGCGGCAGGGCAGGCAGGGGTTTACCGCTATGACCCGTTCGAGCGTGAGTTCCTCAAAGACCGCGCCCGGCAGTTCGAGCAACAGGTCGCCCGCCGCCTCAGCGGCGAACTGGATGAAGAGGCATTCAAGGTATATCGCCTGATGAACGGCCTGTACCTGCAGTTGCATGGCTACATGCTGCGTGTGGCCATCCCGTACGGCACCTTGAGCGCGCTGCAACTGCGCCAGCTGGCCTATGTGGCGCGTACCTACGACAAAGGCTATGGCCACCTGACCACCCGGCAGAACATCCAGTTCAACTGGCCGCGCCTGGCCGATACCCCGCAGATTCTGTCGGTACTGGCCGACGCCGACCTGCATTGTATCCAGACCAGCGGCAACTGCATTCGCAACGTCACCACCGACCATTTTGCCGGTGCTGCCGCAGACGAAGTGCTCGACCCGCGGGTGCATGCCGAAATCCTCCGCCAGTGGTCCACCGACCACCCGGAATTCACCTACCTGCCGCGCAAGTTCAAGATCGCCATTACCGGCAGCCCCAAAGATCGCGCTGCCGTGCGTTTTCATGACATCGGCATCCTGGCACAGCGCAACACCCACGGTGAGGTAGGGTTCCAGGTGTATGCCGGGGGTGGCCTGGGGCGCACCCCGATCGTGGGTACCCGCGTGCGCGAATGGTTGCCGGAGCGCGAACTGCTGCGCTACGTCGAGGCCATCCTGCGGGTTTACAACGCCCTGGGCCGGCGTGACAACCTGTACAAGGCACGCATCAAGATTCTTGTGCGCGAACTCAAGCCTGGGCGCTTCATCGAAATGATCGAGCAGGAGTTCGCCAGCCTGCCAGCGGACCACCAGTACCTGGAACCGGCTATCGTCGAGGGCATTCATGCACGCTTTGTGCAGCCCGCGTTCGAGGTATTGCCCGGGCTGTGTGACAGCTTTCTGCGTGCGCGGGCCGAAGATACCGCGTTCGCCAGTTGGGTACGCACTAACACCCATCCGCACAAGAAGCGTGGGTACATCAGTGCGGTCATCTCACTGAAACCACCGGGTGGCATCCCCGGCGATATCAGCGCCGAGGAAATGCTCACCCTGGCCGACCTGGCCGAAGCCTACTCGCTGAACGAGATTCGTGTCTCCCACGAGCAGAACCTGGTATTGCCGCACATTCGCCTGGCGGATCTGCACGACGTCTGGCTTGCCCTGCGACAGGCCGGGCTGGCAACCAGCAACATTGGCTTGCTGTCCGATGCCATCGCCTGCCCGGGCATGGACTACTGCAGCCTGGCCACCGCCCGTTCGGTGCCGGTCGCCCAGCGTATCGCGCAGCGTTTCGATGCTGCCCGTCAACAGCAGATCGGCGAACTCAAGCTCAATGTCTCCGGTTGCATCAACGCCTGTGCACATCACCATGTGGCGCACATCGGCATTCTCGGCCTGGACAAGTCCGGTCACGAAAACTACCAGATCACCCTGGGTGGCAGCGCCGAAGAGGATGCAGCGGTCGGCACCATTCTGGGCCGCTCGGTGCCGTTCGAGGAGGTGCCTGACACCGTCGAGGCGATCGTGGGCATTTACCTGCAGTTACGCGAGGACGGTGAGCGCTTCCTGGATACCTACCGCCGTGTCGGTATCGAGCCGTTCAAGGAGGTGCTGCGTGATGCTCGTTGATCGTGAAGGCCAGGTTCAGCCCGACACCTGGCGCTACCTGGGCAGCGAAGCGCTGCCGACGTTTGCTGCACATACCGTGTTGCAACCGCAACAGTGGGACGACTACCACATGCGCTTCGGCCAGCCGGCCGAAGGCCTGTGGCTGGCCGCCGACCAGGACTTGGCGCAGGTACTGCCACTGCTCGGTCACTTGACGTTGATCGTGGTCGAGTTCGCCAGGTCGCGCGATGGCCGCGGCTTCACCCTGGCCAGGCTGTTGCGCGAGCGCCACGGTTTCAGCGGCGACTTGCGTGCCGCCGGGCCATTGCTACCCGACCAGTTCGCCATGTTGCTGCAATGCGGATTCAGCAGCGCACTGGTTTCGCCCAGCGTACCGGCGCAACGCTGGCAGGATGCCGCGGCTGCCCATCGGCAGGCCCGGCCACGCTCATTGTTGCAACGTCTTTCCCAACGGAGCGAGGCATAACCATGTTCAGCCTTACAGCCCTGGAGCTGGCCCGTATACAGTTTGGTTTCACCATTACGTTCCACATCATCTTCCCGGCCATCACCATTGGCCTGGCGGCCTTCCTAGCTGTACTGGAGGGCCTGTGGTTATGGAAAAAGGACAACGCCTACCTGGACCTGTATCACTTCTGGTCGAAGATCTTCGCCGTCAACTTCGCCATGGGCGTGGTCTCGGGGTTGGTCATGGCCTACCAGTTCGGCACCAACTGGAGCTTCTACTCACAGTTCGCCGGCAGCATTACCGGGCCATTGCTGACCTATGAGGTGCTGACGGCCTTCTTCCTTGAAGCGGGCTTCCTCGGCGTGATGCTGTTCGGCTGGCACAAGGTTGGCCGGGGCCTGCACTTTTTCGCGACAGTGATGGTGGCCGTGGGCACGATGATTTCTGCCACCTGGATTCTGGCGTCGAACAGCTGGATGCAGACGCCGCAAGGGCACGAAGTGATCAATGGTGTGGTGGTGCCAGTGGACTGGTTCGCGATCATCTTCAACCCGTCATTCCCGTATCGCCTGGCGCACATGGTGACGGCGGCGATGCTGTCGACCGCATTGTTTGTCGGAGCCTCGGCGGCCTGGCACCTGTTGCGTGGCAACCGTACTCCGGCGGTGCGGCGGATGTTCTCCATGGCCTTGTGGATGCTGCTGTTCACCGCGCCGCTGCAGGTGCTGATTGGTGACATGCACGGCTTGAACACGCTCAAGCACCAGCCGGCGAAGATCGCAGCGGTGGAGGGCCACTGGAGCAACACGCCGGGGCAGGGTGTACCGCTGATCCTGTTCGGCATCCCGGACATGGAGGCGGAAACCACCCACTACAAAGTCGAGATCCCCAACCTGGCCAGCCTGATCCTGACCCACAGCCTGCACGGGCAGATCCCGGGCCTGAAAGACTTCGCCAAGGAAGATCGGCCCAATTCGACCGTTCTGTTCTGGTGCTTCCGGGTCATGGTCGGGTTGGGAATGCTGATGGTCGCGCTCGGCCTTTATGGCGCCTGGCTGCGTTGGCGCGGGCGGCTGTACGAATCGCGCGGGCTGGCACGGTTTGCCCTGTGGATGGGGCCGTCGGGGCTGGTGGCATTGCTGGCTGGCTGGTACGTCACCGAAATCGGCCGCCAACCTTGGGTGGTGTACGGCCTGATGCGCACCAAGGATGCGGTGTCGGACCATTCCGCGCTGACCTTGTCGGTGGGCCTGGCGGTGCTGGTGGTGATGTACCTGGGCGTGTTCGGCACGGGTGTCGTCTACATGCTGCGCCTGGTGCGCAAAGGGCCGGAAGTACACGGCGACCACGCACACACGCTGACCGCCAACCAGCGACCCGCGCGGCCGTTGTCTGCAGTGGACGACCCGCTGTATTCGCATTCGCCCAATCACACTGACTGACCGGAGACGCTGTCATGGGTATTGATCTTCCGCTGATCTGGTTCCTGATCATCGGCTTTGGCGTGATGATGTACGTCATCATGGACGGTTTCGACCTGGGTATCGGCATCCTGTTCCCGTTCATCACTGACCGCGACCACCGCGACACCATGGTCAACACCGTGGCGCCGGTGTGGGACGGCAACGAGACCTGGCTGGTGCTGGGTGGGGCAGGTTTGATGGCGGCATTCCCCAAGGTTTACGCCATTTTGCTCAGTGCGCTGTACATCCCGGCACTTGGCCTGCTGGCCGGGTTGATCTGGCGTGGCGTTTCGTTCGAATTCCGCTTCAAGGCTGATGATGCGCACAAGCCGTTCTGGGACCGGGCGTTCATGGCCGGGTCGTATGCTGCGGCGTTCTTCCAGGGGGTGATGCTCGGGGCCTTCATCGAAGGCCATGCGATTGTCGATGGCGTGGCTACCAACGGGCTGATGAGCTGGTTGACGCCGTTCAACGTGTTCTGCGGCCTCGGGGTGGTCGTGGCGTATGCGTTGCTGGGTGCCACCTGGCTGGTGTTGAAGACCGAAGGCCGGTTGCAGGCCAGTATCATTCGCGCCTGCTCACCGATCACCCTGGCGACGGTGGCGGCGATGGTGGTTGTCAGCATCTGGACACCACTGACCCATCCCGCGATCTTCGACCGCTGGTTCAGCCTGCCGAACTTCTGGTTCTTCCTGCCGGTACCGGTACTGGTGCTGGTGGCCACCTGGGCAATCCTCGGTTCCTTGCGCGCAGCGCCGCATGCCGGGCCCTTTGTCTGGTCGCTGGTGCTGGTGTTTCTCGGTTACACCGGGCTGGTGATCAGTATCTGGCCGTATGTACTGCCGCCCAGCCTGACCATTTGGGAGGCGGCCGCGCCACCTCAGAGCCTGGGCTTCGCGCTGGTCGGGGCGTTGCTGATCATCCCGTTCATCCTTGGCTACTCGGCCTGGTCGTACTATGTGTTCCGGGGCAAGGTGAAGGACGGCGAGGGGTACCATTGAGGGATATGCGGTCGCGGCTGCAAGGGTGAATGGCCGGGAGATCATGGCTGGCAGGCCCGGCCTCTTCACGGGTTTAGCCAACTTCCGTGAATACTTCACGCAAATGGCCCCGGTAGCTGTCGAACGCAGCTATCGCGCCAGCTATGGCTTCTGCTTCTTCCCGTTCATCCAGCAGCAAACCATCCAGCCTGGCAACGAACGCGTGCCAGTGCAGCGCGCGGCCATCCGGGTGCGCAGCCAGGTGGCTGGCGCCGTGGTCGCCCGCCAGGCCAAGGCGCTGGCTGTACTTGAATAGAAACGCCGCTCCCAGGTTCGACCCCTCACTGCAGTACAACCAGCCCAAAGCCTGGGCTGGGGTGGCGCAGACCAGTTGGGGGCGCGACGGCAAAGGCAAGCCTAGGTCACGCAGGTCGGCCTCGACCGCCGCAAAGCGTGAAAGCGCCAGCAACCCCGGCAGTTGCAGATTCAGCTGCCTGTCCTGATACAGCGCCAACAGGCTGCCATGAAACCGGTGCTGCACCTGCAGGAAGCGGCCATATCGTTCACGGTTTTCAAATGGCCGCGCCGCCATCACCAGTTGATCGACGCTGTCATGGTCCCGGCTGCTAGCCGCTTTCAAGCGCTTGCAGCGGCTTGGCTGCAAATGGGTGGAAGGTGCTGCGGTCATCGGTGTATCCGTGGCGTAAGGGCGATGTGCCCATCATGCTTGCCATCGCTGGCAGGCAGCAAGCATCACGTCTTCGTTCCCGAAACCTTGCCTGGCCCGTGCCTTGCCGCTCCGATTTCATAGCGCACTTCTTTGGACGGGGGTGGCCACAAGGACTGGGTGTTCGCAGGCCATACTTTCCAAGTTCCAAAGGCGGGCCAGTACTTCACTTTGCAGACCGGTGACTACACTGCGGCCGGTGTTAGGTGGGCGTCTGCTGTTGAAGTCGGTGGGGTAGGCAGCGCTTCAGGCCTGCCGACCGAACAGGCCATGGATCACTTCGCGCAGCCAGCGGTTGCCGCTGTCCTGGTGGTAGCGGGCGTGCCAGTGCTGCTTTACCGTGAAGCCCTCGACCGCGAACGGGCAGTCGTGCACCTGCAAGTCGTGCATGTTGGCCAGGGTTTGGCCGATATGCCGCGGCAGGGTGGCGACCAGGTCCGTGGTGCTGACGATCATCCCCAGGCCCAGGAACGCCGGTAGTTCCAGCATGATGCGGCGTTCGATGCCGGCTTGTGCCAGCCCTGCTTCCAGCAACTTCTGGCCCGTTCCCGCACTGATCTGCACGTGGCCCTCGGCACGGTAGCGGGCCAGATTCATGCCGCCTGCCAGGCGTGGGTGCTGGCGGTTGCTCAGGCAAACCCAGTCCTGCGCGAACAGCACCTGCTGGTACATGCCGCCGCCAAGCCAGGGCACGAAGCCGATGGCCAGGTCGGCCTCGCCAGACTCCAGGGCGCTTTCGCTATTGCCATCAATGCGCACCGCCTCCAGGCGGATGCCTGGCGCATGGTTGCGCAGATGGTTGAGGATGCTCGGCAGCAAGGTGATATGGCTGGCATCGCTGACACACAGACGAAAGCGCCGCTGTGCGGTAGCAGGGGTGAACTGGGGTTCCCAGGCGGTCAGCCGACGTAGCGATTCGAGCACTTCACGGCACGGCCCGATCAACTGGTCGGCGCGTGGGGTTGGGGCCATACCTCCGGGGGTGCGCACGAACAGCGGGTCGTTCAGTTGCTGACGCAGGCGGGCCAGCCAGATGCTGATGGTCGGTTGGCTCTGGCCCAACTGATCGGCGGCGCGGGTAACGCTACGGCAGTGGTAGAGCACATCGAACAGGTGCAGCAGCTTGGGCTCGGGCAGGGCGTCAGTGGCTGTCATTATTGTAAATTCCAATGAGTGTATTGAAGTCATTGTATAGCGCGAATAAGGCCCTCTGCATAAGGTGATCGCAAACCACAGGAGGTCTGCGATTTGAAAATCTGCATTCTGGGGGCCGGCGCCCTGGGCTGCGCCATCGGCGCGGCATTGAGCGAGGCCGGGCACGAAACCTGGCTACTCAACCGCGGCCGCGCGCATGTCGAAGCCATGAACCTGCACGGCCTGCAGGTGCAGGACGAGCGCGGCGAACGTCAGGTACGTGTCAACGCGGCCACAGACGCTCAGGACGTCGGCGTGGTCGATCTGGTAGTGGTGCTGGTGAAGTCGTTCCACACCGCCGAAGCGATTACGGGGGCCGCGGCACTGCTGGGGCCGCAAACCTTGCTGCTGTCGCTGCAGAACGGCTTGGGGCACGAAGACATTCTGGCTGAGGCTGTAGGGCGGGAGCGGGTGCTGGCAGGCAAGACCTATGTCGGCGGTGTGCTGCTGGCGCCGGGCGCGATTCGTGCCGGGGTGGCCGGCAAGCACACCTATATCGGTGAGCTCGACGGCCAGGTGACCCCTCGCGTGCAGGCTATCGCCGACGCGTTCAACGGCGCCGGGCTGGCCACAACGGTCAGCGACAACATCCTCGGCACCATGTGGGACAAGCTGCTGGTCAACGTCGCCACGGGTGCGCTTAGCGGCATCACCATGCTCAGTTACGGCCAGCTGTACAGCGAGCCGCTGCTGGAAAGCACTGCCAAGGCTGCTGTGGCTGAAGCCATCGCCGTGGCCGAGCGTGCCGGTATCCGCCTGAGCCTGAACAGCCCTGAGGCGGCCTGGCGACTAGCCGCCGAAGGCTTGCCGGCAAGCTTTCGCACCTCAATGCTGCAGAGCCTGGAAAAAGGCTCGGTCACCGAAATCGACTTCATCAACGGCTCCGTCGTGCGCTGGGGCCAGCGCCTCGGTGTAGCCACACCGGTCAACGCCACCTTGGTGGCCTGCATCAAGGGCATCGAACGCGCGATGGCCGATCACCAGAAAAGGGACAACCCATGAGCCAGCCCAAAGCCTACCTTGAACACGTTGCCTTCTGGGTGCATGACATCCACTGGCATATCCGCTTTTTCAGCGAGGTGTGCGGCATGACCATGCGTGAAGTGCAGGGCGATGTCGAGCAGCCAGCACAGTACTGGACCCTCGGCGGCCTGCAGTTCATTCATCAGCCGGACTTTGCCGGCCCGGAAGGGCGCATGGCGCACCTGGGCATCATGTGCGAAGACCTGGAGGCGGCGCTGGCTGCAGCACAACGCTTCGGCGTCAGCGAAATGCCCCAGGGGCGCAACTGGCTGCGCCTGCCGGACGGCTTGGCGGTCGAGTTCATCCAGGCGTTGCCGAAGGCATGCGTTGCCCAGGCATTGGCCATCGATCCACGAGCAGAGGTGCAGGCATGAGCGTGATCGAAAAGTACTGGGATGATGCCCGTGAAGGCGACGAATGCATCAGCCCGACCTACACCGTCACCCGCGAGCGGATTCTGGCCTACGCCGACCTGACCGGTGACCACACCCCGGTGCATGTCGACGAGGAATACGCCAATGCCAGCCACTTCGGTTGCCTGGTCGCTCATGGCCTGTTCGGCCTTTCGATTGCCGATGGCCTGAAGACCCAGTGCGAATACCGCTTCGTGCCGGGCATGTCGCTGGGCTGGACCTGGGACTTCGTGCTCCCCATCAAGGTCAACGATGTGCTGCACGTGCGCATGCGCGTGGGGGCGATGCGCCCGAGCAACAGCCGCCCAGGCTGGGGCATCGTGGTGTTGCCGTCGGAATTGATCAATCAGAACGGCGAGGTCGTACAGTGCGGCGAACACCGGCTGATGGTACCGCGGAGGGCAGAAGCATGAGCCAGGCATTACCATTGGCGGGCATCCGCGTCATCGACTACAGCCACTTCCTCGCCGGGCCTTACGTGGGGCGCTGCCTGGCGGCGCTGGGCGCCGAGGTGATCAAGGTCGAACGGCCGGGCAGCGGCGATGCCGGCCGCCAGCACGCGTTCACCCTGGATGAACAACAGAGCGGCTACTTCCTGCAGTTGAACATGGGCAAGCAGGGCGTCAGCGTGAACATGAAGGACCCGCGCGGCAAAGCCTTCATGCAGCGCCTGACCGACTCGGCCGATGTATTCATCGAAAACTACCGCCCTGGTGCGCTGGACAAGCTGGGGCTGGGTTATGCCGAGCTGTCGGCGCGCAACCCGCGCCTGGTGTACTGCTCGATTTCCGCCTACGGCCACACCGGGCCGGATGCGCACCGCGCCGGGTTCGGGCTGATTGCCGAGGCCAAAAGCGGGATCATGCAGATGGTCGGCGTGCCGGGCGAAGCACCGCCGTTGCTGCGCATTTCGCTGGGCGACATGTACACCGGCATTCATGCCGTGGCGGCGATCAACGCAGCCTTGCTGGGGCGGGTCAGCAGTGGCCGCGGCCAGCACATCGACATGGCCCTGTATGACACGCTGGTGTCGATGCATGAGTACGCCGTGCAGTGCTACACGCTGTCCGACGGCACCGTGCTGCCCGAGCAGACCGGCCATGACATGCCAACATCCACCCTGTACGGCGTGTTCCGCGCCGCCGATGGTGACCTGGTGATCGCCGCCCAGGTGGACGACGCCTGGCAGCGCTTTGCAGCCATGCTCGAAGCCAACGGCGGACCGGCTGGCTTTGGCAGCGACAGCCGCTACCACAATCTGAATGGCCGCAATGCCCACCGCCAGGCGATTCTGGCGGTAGTGCGCGACTGGGTGGGTGCACGTTCGGTGGCCGAGATCCTGGCCTTGCTCGATGCTATCGATATCCCCAGTGCCAAGGTCCAGCGCATCGACGAAGTGCTGGCCGACCCGCAAATCCAGGCACGCAACATGGTCATTGAACAGCAGCACCCACGATACGGCACCCTGCGTCTGCCCAACCTGCCGTTCCGCTTTTCCGACTGTGACACCACGATCCACCAGGTAGCCCCGGACCTTGGTCAGCACAACGCCGAAGTGGCCGCCGGGCTTGGCTTCAGCCCTGAAGAAATCACCGCCATGCAGGCAGATGGTGTGCTGTTTACCTACGGAGATGCACGATGAGCGACCGCTACGCAGTGATCGGCCGACCGATCAATCACACCAAATCCCCGCTGATTCATGGGTTGTTTGCCCAGGCCAGCGGCCAGCAACTGGAATATGGGGCGATCGAAGGCTCGCTGGAAGGCTTCGAGGCGCAGGTGCTGCAGTTCCGCAGTGAAGGCGGGCAGGGCATGAATATTACGGCACCGTTCAAGCTGCGCGCTTTCGAGCTGGCCGACCGGCGCAGCGAGCGGGCGCAACTGGCCCGTGCGGCCAACGCACTGAAGTTCGAGGACGGCCGCATCGTGGCCGAGAACTTCGATGGCATTGGCCTGCTTCGCGATATCGAGGAAAACCTCGGTGAACCGCTGCGCAATCGTCGTGTGCTGGTACTGGGTGCCGGCGGCGCGGTGCGAGGCGCACTGCTGCCGTTCCTGCAGGCCGGCCCTGCCGAGTTGGTGATTGCCAACCGTGACATGGCCAAGGCAGTGGCACTGCGCAACGAGCTTGACCACCCTCGGCTGCGCATCAGCCGTTACGAAGAACTGGAAGGGCAGGCTTTCGACATTGTGGTCAATGCCACTTCCGCAAGCCTGGTCGGTGAACTGCCGCCGTTGCCCGCATCGGTCCTGGGCACAACGCGGCTGGCGTATGAGCTGGCGTATGGCAAGGGCCTAACACCGTTCCTGGGTTTGGCCCGGGAGCAAGGGGTGGCACGCCTGGCCGATGGCGTGGGCATGCTGGTCGAGCAGGCGGCAGAAGCGTTTGCCTGGTGGCGCGGGGTAAGGCCCGATACTCGTGCCGTTATCGATCAATTGACGATCCCGTTGGAGTAGGCCCATGGGCGCCAATGTACTGATGTTGCATGGCATCAACCACAACATGTTCGGCAAACGCGACCCGCGGCAGTATGGCACGGCGACCCTGGCCGATATCGACCAGGCGTTGCAGGAGCTGGGGGAGGAGTTGGGGGCGCGGATCGAGAGCTTCCAAAGCAACTTCGAAGGGGCGATGTGCGAACGCATTCACCAGGCTTACGAGGAACGGGTGGATGCGGTGCTGATCAATGCCGGGGCGTGGACACACTACAGCTATGGCATTCGTGATGCATTGGCCATTCTGGAGGTGCCGGTGGTTGAGGTGCATATGTCGAACATTCATGCCAGAGAGCCGTTCCGTCACCACTCGGTGTTTGCCGAAGTGGTGCGCGGGCAGATCTGTGGGTTTGGTGTCGAAACCTACCTGCTGGCACTGCGTGCCGCCATGCGCATGCTCTAAGCTCCAACACCGACCTTTGTAGGCGCAGGCTTGCCCGCGAACACGGGCGAAGCCCGTGCCATACCAACCAGAAGGACCTGAACCTTGGCCAACCCGGCAGTGACCAACCCCCCCCGGCAAGGCACCTGCATCGCCTTGCTGGTCGCCATCACGTTCTTCATGGAAAACCTCGACGCCACCGTCATCGCCACCGCGCTGCCGCAAATGGCCAGCGATTTCGGCGAGAGCGCTGTCAGCCTGAATATCGGCATCAGTGCCTACCTGCTGGCGGTGGCGGTGTTCATCCCGCTCAGTGGCTGGGTGGCAGACCGCTTTGGCCCGCGTCAGGTTTTTGCGGTGGCCATCGGGCTGTTCACCGTGGCCTCCCTGCTGTGCGGCATGGCCACGACGCTGGAAACCTTTGTCGCGGCACGGGTGCTGCAGGGTATTGGCGGTGCCTTGATGGTGCCGGTGGGGCGCCTGGTGGTATTGCGCACCACCGAGAAAAAGGACTTGGTGAAAATGCTCGCGGTCATCACCTGGCCCGGCCTGGTGGCACCGGTATTGGGCCCACCGCTCGGTGGCCTGATCGTCACCCATTGGTCGTGGCCGTGGATCTTCTACCTGAACATACCCCTTGGCTTGTTGGCGATTGTGGCGGCCTGGCTGCTGATTCCCAATGCACGGTCTGATGAAAAGCGCCGTTTCGACACGCTTGGCTTCGTTTTTCTGGCCTCCGCGTGCGCGGCCTGGCTGGTTGGTCTGGAAATGCTCGGTTCACTGACCGGTGGCAGCCTGGGCGCAGGGCTGGCGTTGGTGTCATTGGGGGGCCTACTGACCTGGTTGGCGGTCCGTCATTGCCAGCGCCATGCCGCACCGCTGTTGCCGCTCGCTACGCTGGCCATTCCCACGTTCAGGGTCAGCATTGTTGGCGGTACCTTGTTTCGCCTGTCGATCAGCGCCTTGCCGTTTCTGATCCCGTTGCTGCTGCAGATCGGCTTCGGCCTTTCGCCGGTGGATGCCGGGCTGCTGGTGCTGGCGATCTTTGCGGGCAACCTGGCGATGAAACCGTTCACCACCGGCCTGTTGCGCCGCTATGGTTTCCGCCGCGTGCTGCTGGTCAATGGCCTGATTGGTGTTGGCTGCATCCTGGCCTGCCTGGGGTTGCAGCAGGGTATGCCGTGGTACTGGATGGCGCTGGTGCTGTTTGTCGGCGGGCTGTCGCGTTCGATGCAGTTCACCACCTACAACGCCGTGGGCTTTGCCGAAGTGCCCAAGCAGCAGATGGGTGAGGCCTCGACCTTGTTCAGCATGTGCTTCCAGCTGGCGATGGCCTTGGGGGTGGCGGTGGTGGCGCTGTTGTTACGGGTGGCGATGATGCTGCGCGGGGGCGAGGGCGGGATGACAGTCAGCGACTTCCACTGGGCGTTGATTGGCATTGCGTTGATTGCCTGTGTGGCGCTGGTGGATGCCATTCGCTTGCCGGGTAATGCCGGGGAGCAGGTACTGCGCAACTGAGGAATGACTCGCGACCTTGTGGGCGCGGGTAGGCCCTATTGCAACGCATCGCGCAACTGTATGACCCCATCCAGCGCCAACGCCTGGGCCGAATAGCACAGACCGATGCGCCGGCGCAGGTCCAGTTGCGGCATGGGCTCACAGCGCACCCCAGCATGCTCGGCTGCCAGTGACGCGGGCACGATGGCCATGCCCAGCCCGGCAGCCACCATCGCCAGGGCCAAGGCAAAGGTTTCAGCGTCAGCCACCGGGCCGGCATTGTAGAACGGCAGCAGGCGCTGGTGGCTGGGTTGCGCAGGGCAGGTAATCCAGTGATCGGCCGTGGTTGCCTGGGCCGCAGTGGCCAGCACGAACGGGTCGCTGTGCAACGGCAGGAACAATTCATCCTCGCAACGCAGTTCTTCACTGGCCAGGCGCACCGCGCCCGCGCAACCCGTCACCAGCTGCAGGCGTATCGAAGGCTGGATGGCCGCCGCCGCCAGCACCACTTTGCCCAGTACCGCTGCACTGACATCCTGCTCGACACCGATCTGCAATGGTGCTCGCTCGCGATCGCCCTTGAAACGGCCAAGCAGGCGGTTGGCATCGGCGACCATGCGTTGCGCCTCGGGGTACAGCGCGCGGGCATCTTCGGTCACTTCGACGCCGCGTGGCTGGCGCACGAACAGTGTGGTGCCCAGGGTATCTTCCAGTGCCTTGATGCTGCCGGAAAGCGCTGGTTGGCTAAGGTGTATCGAGCGTGCTGCGGCGGTGATGTTGCGTTCTTCAAACACTGCGATGAAGGCGCGAAGCTGGCGATAGTCCATGGGGTACCCATAAGTAATGCCGATGGCTGTGAAAGGAATTTCCCATTTTTCGCAAAAAAAACCGCCTTCTATACTCGCTCTACTTCTTACCCATAGGCAAATCGGATAACAGGATGGCGATCATGACTCAGGCTCATAAACCTCTGGTGGTAATTACCGGTGCCAGCTCCGGCATCGGCCTGGCCACTGCCAGGCTTCTGTCCGGCCGCGGCCATGCCCTGTTGCTGCTGTCCCGTCGCCTGGCGCCGATGCAGCAACTGCAGTTGCCGAACAGCCTGGCGCTGGCAGTCGACATTACCGACCGCGCGGCAGTGCTGGCTGCCGTTGCCGAGGCCGAGGCGCGCTTTGGCCCGGTTGACGCGATCATCAACAATGCTGGGGTAATGCTGCTGGGCACCATCGCTACCCAAGACCCGGAGCAATGGGACCGTATGCTCGACGTCAACGTGCGCGGGCTGCTCAATGGCATTCATGCTGTGGCCGGCGGCATGGTCGAGCGCAAGCACGGCACTATCATCAACATCAGCTCTGTGGCCGGGCGCAAGGCTTTCCCCAACCACGTCGCCTATGTTGGCACCAAGTTCGCCGTCACCGGCCTGTCGGAAAACCTGCGGGAAGAACTGTCGCCAAGCAATGTACGGGTGATTACCATCGAGCCAGGTGCAGTCGATACCGAGTTGCTCAGCCATACCACCGATGAAGGCATCAAGGCGGGTTATAACGACTGGAAGCAGGAGATGGGCGGGGTGCTCACGGCCGAGACCATTGCCGAGGCCATCGGCTTTGCCTATGGCCAGCCACAGTCAGTGTGCATCCGGGAACTCGTGGTATGTGCAACGCGCCAGCAGCAGTGAGCAAAACAGGCGTGGCTGGCGCAGCCTGTTGCAGGGCATCACCCAGCCTTGCCGTGCTGCGCTCACCGCCGCGAATGGGCCGCAACGCGGCCCCGGCGAATCAGAAGCTGGCCTTGACCTGCAGGCCAACCACCAATGCGTTGTCGATAGCTTTGCCGGAGAACGCCCCTGGCTCGATGATGTATTGCACATCCGGGCGCAGGTTCAGCCATGGTGTGGCCTGGTAGCCGTAGCTCAGTTCGATCAGTTGCTCGGCGCTGTCGATATCGGGGAACTGCTGGCCTGCGTTGAAGGCGGCATCTTCCAGCACGTCGCGGCTACGCGGGTTGGGTACGGCGCGGCCATAGCCCAGCGCCACGGTATCTTTCGGGCGGCCTTCGAACGGCTTGTACAGCACTACGCCGGCGCCATACCACTTGGTGAACGGCGAGGCGGCCTTGCTCGATGCCGAGTACTGGCCGAAAGCATGCAGGCTGCGCCCCGGCAACGCCTGATCGTTCCACACCGCCTGGTCGACCAGCAGGTAGTGGCCACCGCGGCCAGACACTTCATCGTCGCTGCCGATGCGTTTTACGTTGGAGCTGTCGTAGTAGTAGCCCAGTTTGTACTCGCCTGGCAGATCACCCTGCAGCTTGTACACCAGTTCTACCGGTACCACGGTGCCGGTGGTGTGCTTGGGCCCCAGGTGCCAGGCGCGGCTGGAATTGCCGTTGCTCTCGGGGTCGACGTTGAACGCCGCCACGCGCAGTTGCCAGGCTGGCGACAGGTCGTATTTCACCCGCACGCCGAGGTGGGCGTTGGGGTAGTTCGTCCAGCCGCTGCCCCCGGACATGTTCAGCGGGTGGCCGCAGAAGCCGGCGTTCATGAAGTTGCACAGGATGCCGCTGTCCAGGCCACCGAGGTCGTTGCCCATGGCCATGTAGCCGAGCTTGACGTTGAGCGCCGGGGTGAACAAGGTGCGCTCGTAGCTCAGCTCGGTCAGACGGGTGTACAGGCCACCATAGTTTTCCTGGATCGGCAGGCGGTTGCCGACCAGGTCTTGCGAGGCACTGTTGCCGCGACGGTCGTTGATGGTCAGTTGGACCTTGCCGCCGTTATCCAGGCCGTACAGTTTCGACAGGTCGAACTGCACGCCCAGCTTGATGTTCTGCGAATAGCGCGCAGAGCGGTGCAGGCCTCCGTGGGCGTTGTAGGCGGTTTCACCACTGTAGTCGCCGGTGACCTTCACGCCATCTTCTTCCAGTTGATGGCGCAGGCCGCCCCAGTCACCGGTCAGGGTGCTGCGGGTCAGCAGGTCGTCGTTGGCGAGGGCGGTTGTGCTGGCCAGGGCCAGCAGCAGGGTGGGGGTGATACGAATTGCGGAAGGCATTGCTAAATCTCGGGTTGTCTGTTCGGGCCTCTTCGCGGGTAAACCCGCTCCTACAAGGGCCGGTGTTGACCCTGTGGGGGCGGGCTTGCCCGCGAAGCAGGCGACGCGGTCTTACGGCAGGGCGTAAGAAATCACGTAGTCGCCACGGTCAGTCGACTGGCGTGCACCACCAGCCGTGATCACCACATACTGTTTACCGGTTTTCGGCGAGACGTAGGTCATCGGGCCGCCCTGGCTGCCCACTGGCAGGCGGGCCTTCCAGATTTCGTTACCGTTGCTGCTGTCGTAGGCGCGCAGGTAGAAGTCCTGGGTGCCGGCGATGAACACCAGGCCACCTTGGGTCGACAGGGTGCCGCCGAGGGTTGGCAGGCCGATCTTGATCGGCAGGTGCATGCGGATACCGAGGGGGCCGGTGTCTTCTACAGTACCCACCGGTACCTGCCAGGCCACCTGGCGGGTCTTCATGTCGATCGCGGTCAGGGTGCCAAAGGGCGGCGCCTGGCATGGAATACCGGCTACCGACAGGAAGCGGTTCTTGTTCACGGCATACGGGGTGCCCTTGAGCGGCACTGCGCCCATGCCGGTGTTCAATGCCTCGCCACCGGAAGCTGCGCCACCTTTGTTCTGCGATGGGATCATCTGGATCCACAGGCCCAGGCGCATGTCGTTGACGAAGATGAAGCCATGCACCGGGTCAGTGGAGAGGCTGCCCCAGTTCATGCCACCCAGCGAACCCGGGAAGCTCAGCGACAGGTCAGTGCCCGGCGCGGTGTACAGGCCGTCGTAACGCATCTTCTTGAAGTCGATGCGGCACAGCAACTGGTCATACGGGGTAGCGCCCCACATGTCCGATTCGGTCAGGGTCTGCGCGCCGATCTGCGGCATGCCCACGGACTTAGGCTGGGTTGGCGAGTACGGCTCGTTCGGGATGTTGCTTGGCTTGACCGGTACTTCGTCGACCTGGGTCAGCGGCTTGCCGGTGGCACGGTCGAGCACGTAGATCTGCCCGGCCTTGGTGCCGATCACCACCGCAGGTACCGACTGGCCATCGTCCTTGGTGAAGTCGATCAGGCTCGGCTGCATTGGCAGGTCGAAGTCCCACAGGTCGTTGTGCACAGTCTGGAACACCCACTTCTGGTTGCCAGTGGTGGCGTCCAGGGCCAGCACCGAAGCGCCGTAGGTGTGGTCCAGCTTGCTGCGCTCCACACCGTAGATGTCGGTGGAAGATGAACCCATCGGCAGGAACACGGTGTTCATCGCCGGGTCGTAGGACATCGGTGCCCAGCTGTTCGGGGTGCTGCGTACGTAGGTGCTGTCGCCCTGTGGTGCCTGGCGATCTTCCGGGTTGCCCGGGTCGAAGGCCCAGCGCATTTCACCGGTGATCACGTCGAAACCACGGATCACACCGCCTGGCATGTCGGTCTGGACGTTGTCGGCAACACGGCCGCCAACCACCACGGTGGTGCCGGCCATCAGTGGTGCCGAGGACAGCTGGTAGTAGGAGTCGGGTACATCACCCAGGCCGGCCTTCAGGTTGACCTGGCCGTTGTTGCCGAAGCCCTGGCAGAACTCGCCGGTGTCGGCGTCGACGGCAATCAGGCGGCCATCGATGGTGTTGGTCAGCAGACGACGCTGGCAGTTGGCACCGGCCGCTACGCTAACGCCGGTAACGGGCGAGCTGTTCGGCTGGGTTGGCTGGGCGATGGTGGCTGTGGCGTCGAAGTAGGCCATGCCACGGCAACGCTGCCAGACCTTGGACTGGGCGTTGATCGCGTTCTTCCACAACTCTTTGCCGGTGTCGGCGTCGAGGGCGATGAGGTTGTTGTGCGGGGTGCAGATGAACACCTTGTTGCCAATCTGCAGTGGCGTCAGCTGGTCTTCGGCACCGTTGCCGTCGCTGATGGCCACGTCGCCGGTGTGGTAGGTCCAGGCTACTTTCAGCTTGTTGACGTTGTCACGGTTGATCTGGTCCAGCGCGGCGAAGCGGCTGCCACCTTCGGTGTTGCCGTAGTGGGCCCAGTCCTTCTGTTCCTTGCCGGCTTCGACCGGCGTCATGCCCGGGCCTTTGCCGGTAGGCGCGACGCTGGGGTGGGCTACGAACATGTTACCGGCAGCGATCACCAGCATCACCGCCATGACCGCGGCGATGCCGTAGGCACCACGGCCGGCAACTGTGCCGTTGGCACGTGCCAGCAGCGGGTAGACCAGTGCTACTACCATGCCGATAGCGCCAAACATGAACAGGCGCGAGAACAGCGGCCAGAAGACCAGGCCGGCATCGACCAGTGCCCAGATGGCAGTGCCGACCAGGAACACGGCATACAGCCAGGCACCGGCCTGCTTGCGGCGGGCAATGAGCACACCGGCAATGGCCATGGCCAGGCCGCCGATCAGGAAGTACCAGGAACCGCCCAGGCCGGCGAGCTTGACGCCGCCAGCCGCCAGGAGGAGACCGAGCAGGGCAATGACTACGCCCAGGCCGATCAGGATGATATTTGAGGCGCCAGTGGCGCGCGGTGTTTCGTTCATGCCAGGGATCTCAGCAGGTGGAATGCGCGCAGTTTAAGCCCTTAGCTTGCTAATTAACAAGTTGGTACATAATTTTGTGAGGCTGATTGTCGCAGGGCTGAACTTGCCAAGGTGTGACTAAAAGCTTAGATCATGCTGATAAATGTAGATAAAATTCGACGATAAAAAATGTTGAAAGGCTATGCTCGACCTTGGTCGAAGGGGGAGTGCCGCCTGTCAAAGTGGGCTGTCAGGGTTTAATCAATGGTCAGGTTATCCAGCGCCATCCTGGCCCCATCCTCCATGTTGCTCATCAGCCTGATCACTTGTGGGGTTTCGACCTCAAGCTCAAGGCGCCCGCTACGCATCGGGCCTAGGGCATCGTCCTCCACCAGCACGGTTTGGCGACCGCTTGTCATTTCCATGACAACGCAGTGAGTGTTGCAGCCCCACGAAAGCGCGAGCATGCGTTTGCCTTTGCTGTTTGCAAGCGGGTCAACCGGGAAGTCGATCAAGTTGTCGACGACCAGGTAGTTGCCCGAAAAATGAGGGCTGCCAAGGTCTGCATGGCTGATTTCCACCCGCTCGGACACCGAGGTCTCGAAACCCAGCCCGCCAGAGACCACATCGAGCGGCTTGCCAATTGGCAAGTCTTCAAAACCGACACCAACATGGGGCACGCCTGGTCCTATGGCCTGGTCGGTATCCAGGAAGCTGATGACGGTGGTCGCTTCAGGTGCCTGGGGAAATGCCAGGCGAATCAACGGCAAGGTTTGCCCGTATTGTTCATGGTATCGGGCCTGGTCGACCCTTGCCTTGGCCCGTGACTCCAGGCTTTTTGCGGGGTAGTAGAATGAATGCAACGGCAGTGTGGCGCCCTGGCCGGTTTCCCAGGTGGCGAGCATGAGTTCGTTGTACGTATCGCGCGCAAGCCCACTGAGCCCTTGATGTGCTTCGAGCGACGACTTGAACCAGGTGGCCGTGCCACCGCTGCCATCACGGATATCCCAGCCACACACTTTATTCAGGCTGGCTATGTCGTGGTATTTGTCCAGCCAGGCTTTAGCGCTGTTGATGCCAAGGCTCTGGCAGGTATCAGTGTCTGGTACCTCTGGAATGGGCCCGCAGCCTTGCAGGCTTGGCCGCTCCCAGGTGTTGGCGTTGATCGGGAAGCTGCACAGTGCCTGGATAGTCTTGATCTTCGGGTCGGGAATGACCTGGTCTGGGTAGAAGATGAAACCGTTCCAGTTCTCCCAGGTTTTGCTGAACGTCTGATCGCGTCGCAACCAGGAGAACGACACTCCCCCCAGCCTGATTGCGCCGGGGCTAGGGTCCCAGGGAAAAAAGGCCGGGTTGGTATCAGTAGCACGCAGCATGATGCCGCTGCACAAGTGGGCAGGTTTGTCGGGCCCGCCACAATCGGCCTGCAGCGCGTCATACCAGGCTTTGAGTTCGCGGGCGGCCTGGGGGCCGGCCGTGGCGAGCTGGGCCGATAGTGCGAGCGGTTTGCCCGGGCTTTGGCTGATGCGCAGCTGTGCGGCAGGTGCCGGGGCCGTGTTGTGGGCTACCTCGTCTTTTTCCGGGCCGGGGACGCACCCCCCCAGCGCCAATGCACAGGTGAGCAACGCAGCAGTACGCATGATGTTTGTCTCGATCAATCCATGGTTCGATGAACTGCAGCCTGGCCGTTCAGCCGGTTACGCATTCAACGAGCGCTGCCAGCATGCTGCTGATGGCTCCGAGGCGCGCGGGGCCAGTATGGTTGTGGCCAGTTGCGGGCCACAACTGGCAGAAGTAACAGGTAGGCGCCTGCCCAAAGGCAGGTAAGCGGTATGCGGTGGGCCTTGGGCTGGCGGCTCAGGGTGCCGGCCACGGTGCACCTGAGCCGTAAAACGCAACCAGCCAGACGGTGCTGGTACCGGGGGCGGTCCATTCCACGCGGTGTCGGTAATGCGGGGGGATGTCCAGGCAGTCGCCCGGCGCCAACAGGCGGGTAAATTGCTCGTGTTCAAAGCGCAGGGCTGCGGCGCCGCTAAGCAGCACGACCCATTCGCCTTCTGCCTGGTCGTACCAATAGCCGGGTGGGCTGGCATGGCCGCACGAGACAATACGCTCGACGCGCAAGGCCGGGCGGTTGAGCAGGGTGTCGACATGCTCGGCCCGGGAGGGGTCGCAGGGGGGCAAGGCAGTCAGCAGGTTGATGGGTGTCATGGCGAGCCTCGTTTGGCAGGGGTTGTTGCACTATGGACCCAATTGCCTTGCTGCGCGCTTCTTGACCTGCCCGGCTGTTTGTAAGAACTTTCCGAGTTTTGGAAGACGGGCTGCATATGGACAAACTCCTGGCGATGAAGATGTTCGTGGCCACCGTCGATGCTCAGGGCTTTTCAGCGGCTGCGCGCAGGCTAGGGCTGGCGACATCCTCGGTGACGCGCCTGGTCGATGCGCTGGAAACGGCGCTGGGCGCCACCTTGCTCAACCGCTCGACGCGCCAGGTCAGCCTGACCGAGGCCGGTGCCCGTTATTACGAGCGCGCCCGTGGCATTTTCGAGGCACTGGACGAGGCCGATGCCAGCGTCGCCGACCGCGGCGAGGAGCCGGTCGGTGTATTGCGCCTGTGCCTGCCGGTGGAGTTCGGCAGGCGGGTCATTGCCCCCCACCTTGGGCCATTTCTGGCACGGCACCCGGCGCTGGAACTGGACATCGACCTAAGCGACCGGCTGGATGACCTGCTCGATGGGCGCTATGACCTGTCGATACGCCTGGGCGACCCGTCGCCGAATGATGAACTGGTGTGTCGCCCGCTCGGCCGCTTCCAGCGCTGGCTGGTGGCCAGCCCGGGATATCTGGCCGGGCATGAACCACTGCAACACCCCCGACAACTGCTTGAGCAAACCTGCCTGCGGTTTCGCTACGGGCAGAAGGCACGGCCCTGGCGCCTGACCCACGGCCAGGAAAGCCTTGAACTGGACGTAAACGGGCCGTTGCGCAGCGCCAACGCCGACCTGTTGCGCGAAGCCGCACTGGGCGGCAGTGGCATCGCACTGTTGGCCGACTGGCTGGTGCGTGAAGATGTAGAAGCCGGGCGCCTGCAGCGGGTATTCCCTGACTGGCAGGCCAGCCCTGGCGCTGCCAATGACAGCATCAACGCGCTGTACCTGCCTAATCACCGGGGCTCAAGGCGGGTGAAGGCTTTCATCGGCTTTTGCGAAGAATTGCTGAAGCGCAGCACCTAGCCAGCACCTGGCGTTGCGCATGGCGCAAAGGCGTGTTGCGCCGAGGCCGGATTCCCGGCGTTGCCGCGCATGGGTAAGGTGGCCGGCATATTCCACCCCTTGTCGAGGAACCTCGCATGAACCCTTCCCTTGCCGCAGCGCAACCGGCCGCCGCCGGTCTGAGCCGGACCCTGGTCGTGCTGCTGGCGTTCTGCTGCGGTGCGATCGTTGCCAACATCTACTATGCCCAGTCTATCGTCGGGCTGATCGCCCCGGACCTGGGGCTGTCCTCCGAACACGCCAGCCTGATCGTGTCCCTTACCCAGCTGGGGTATGCCCTGGGCCTGCTGCTGCTGGTGCCGCTGGCCGACCTGCTGGAAAACCGTCGTCTGATGGTGGCTACCGCCGTGCTGGCCTGTGTCAGCCTGTTGCTGGCGGGCACCAGTAGCAGCGGCCAGGGCCAATTGTTCCTGGGTTACGCTTTGCTGATCGGCTTCAGTTCGGTGGCGGTGCAGATGCTGATCCCGCTGGCGGCACACCTGGCACCAGAGCAGCAGCGCGGCCGGGTAGTCGGCAATATCATGGGTGGTCTGTTGCTGGGCATCCTGCTGGCACGGCCGCTGTCGAGCCTGGTTGCTGACCACTTCGGCTGGCGTGCGGTATTCATTGGCGCAGCCGGGGTCATGATGGCGATCATCCTGTTGCTGGCCCTGACCCTGCCGCAGCGCCGACCTGAGCACAAGGCCAGTTATGCCGGGCTGATGCTGTCGTTGCTCACGCTACTGCGCCGTTATCCGCTGCTGCGCCAGCGTTCGTTGTACCAGGCGTTGATGTTCGCCGCGTTCAGCCTTTACTGGACAGCGGTGCCCATGGCGCTGGCAGGTGAGCATGGGCTGTCGCAAAGCCAGATCGCCGTGTTCGCCCTGGTCGGCGCTGTGGGGGCGGTTGCCGCACCGGTGGCCGGCCGCCTGGCCGATGCCGGGCATGCCCGGACGGGTTCGCTGCTGGCGTTGTCGCTGGCGCCAGCAGCTCTGTTGCTGGGGCTGACGGTGCCGGGTTACAGCGTGATTGGCCTGGGCCTGACCGGCGTGCTGCTGGACTTTGCCGTGCAAATGAACATGGTCATTGGCCAGCGCGCTGTGTACGCACTGGACCCGGCCAGCCGTGGGCGGCTGAACGCGGTGTACATGACCAGCATTTTCCTGGGCGGGGCGCTGGGTTCGGCGGTGGCCAGTGCGCTGTTCAGCCAGTTCGGTTGGCAGGGGGTAGCACTGGCGGGGGCTGCGTTGCCGGGTGTGGCGCTGGTTGCCTATCTGCTTGAAGCGCGCCGTACTTGACGATTACGCGGTTCCACAAAGGCGCCTCCGCCTGCTCCAGGCGTTATCGGCTCAGCGGTAACGCCACGCCAATCAGGGCAAACAGACTACCGCAGCAGCGGTTGAAGCCCTTGCCCCCCTTGGCCAGCCAAGGCCGAATGCGAAACGCCAGGCGTGCCAACAGGTATTCAACCAAAAACTCGACGCTGGCAAAGGTCGCCGCCATTACCACGAACTGCAGCACCAGCCCGCGTTGCGGGTCGATGAACTGTGGCAGGAATGCACCGTAGAACAGCAGCACCTTGGGGTTGGCCATGGCCGACAGCAGCCCCTGACGAAACAACCCCGAATTGCTCAGCCGGGCGCTACGCCCGGTCAGTTCCAGATGCAGGCCGGGGCTGCGCCACAGTTGAATGCCCAGCCAGATCAGGTAGGCCCCACCCACCCACTTCAACACGCCCAGCACCGAGGCCGAGGCCTGCAGCAACGCGCTGAGGCCGAACATGGCGAGGGCGATCAGGGCGCTGAAGCCGAACACTCCACCCACAATGGTGCACAAGGCTCGTCGCGCGCCATACAGGGCACCGTGAGTCAGCGCCAGCAGGCTGTTGGGGCCCGGTGTCAGGGACAGGCCAATGCTGGCCAGCAGGTAGATGAGCCAAGTGTCGAGGGCCATGTGGAGAAAATGCCTTGTGTCCTGGAGGGCGCCAGTTTATGGCGCAACCCAGTGTCTGCGAGGGTATTATCCGGACATTCAATGGTCGTTTCTGGACGCATTACCATGCAACCCGACATCCGCTTGCTGATCCTGCCGTTACCGGATTTCGCCCTGCTACCGTTTGGCGCCTTTCTAGACAAGTTGCGCTTCAGTGCCGACGAAGAAGACTACAGCCAGCAACGTTATTGCAGCTGGACCGTGGCGGGGCTAAGTGCCGAGCCGGTGCCATCGAGCAGTGGCGCAGTGTTGCAGGTCGAGGCCATTACCGGCCAGCTCGACCTGGCCAGCTTCAACTACCTGGTGATATTCGGCGGGCGTAATGCCATGGCGACTGCCGCCCTGGCGCCCCGCTACAAGGCGTTGCTACGGCAGGCCGGCAAGGCCGGCGTCAAGCTGGTGGGGGTCGATAATGGTGCCTTCCTGCTGGCCGCCTGCGGCCTGTTGCGGGGGCACAAGGTGGTGGTGCACTGGCGCCATGAAGCCGAGTTTCGTACCGCCTTCCCGCAGGTGCAGGTACTGCGCGAGCAGTTGTACTGCATCGATGGCAACCGCATCACGTGCGCTGGCGGCACCGCTGCCATTGACCTGGCCGTAGCGCTGTTGTCACGTGCTTGCGGGCGCACACGGGCGCTCAAGGGGCTGGCTGACATGCTGGTGGACGAAACCCGCGACAGCCGCCATGCCTTGCGCTCCCTGGAGCCGGGTGCCGGGCAGGGGCGCCAGGTGCAGCGGGCGCAGGCACTGATGCGTCATCACCTGGGGTCGCCGCTGGCCGTGGAGCGACTGGCCGCAGAGCTGGGCATCAGCCGGCGCCAGCTGGACCGGCAGTTCCAGGCCTGCCATGGCATGAGCGCCAAAGCCTGGTGGCTGGAAATACGCTTGCAGCAGGCTCGCTGGCGCTTGCTCAATTCCAGCCACAGCCTGGCGCAGATTGCCGATGAAGTGGGCTTGGGCGATGCCAGTTACCTGGGTAAGTGCGTACGGCGGCGGTTTGGGTGCACGGCGCTGGAATTACGCGCAGGCATACACTTGGCCTGAGGCCTCTCGCGATCCCGGCAGCGCCGCGCCAGGCGGCAGCTACTGCGGTGTGCCGAACAATCCGGTCCAGTAGATCCCGGCATCGCTCTTCGGGTCCACCGCGTACGCAGCCCCCAGCTCACGGAAGTCCGGGTTCATCAACGTGGCGCAATGCCCCGGGCTGTCCAGCCAGCCATCAACCACCTTGTGCGCGGTGTCACGCCCGGCCGCAATGTTTTCGCCGACCTGCTGGTACAGGTAGCCGGCCAGCTCAGCCCGGTCACCGGGGGTGCGGCCATCCTTGTCGATGTGGTCGAAGAAGTTCTGGTTGGCCATGGCCCGCGTGTGGTTGGCGGCGACCCCGGCCAGCACCGTGTTCCAGCTCAATGGCGGGGCGGCGGCGAATGGCTGGCCGCCGCATTGGCGTGGTACCTTGCGTGCGGCGTTGATTTCCTGCAGCACCTTCTGCCCCTCGGCCTGCCAGTCGCCCAGGCGGCCGCTGAGCAGCGGCCGGGCCAGTACGATACGCCAGTCGCGGCCTTCCTGGCTGACGCCGATATCGACGAACTGAGGGTCGAGCACCACTTGGCAGAAGCTTTCTTCGATGGCATGCATGGCCGCCCGCGCATCACGCGGCCCTGAAAGGCTGATGGCCTGGACATTGACCATGGGGTAGGCGGCGCGGGTCATGGCCTGCTGCAAATCGCGCGTGCCCTCTGGCGACAGTGCCAGCCGGGTATCGCTGTTCAGCGGCGGCAGTTCTAGCGATGCTTCGCCGCCGCAGGGTTGCGCCTTGCTGCGGTAGACATTGATCGAATCGATCAATTGCGCCTCTTCGCCGGTGGCAGCCAGTGCCCCGGCCGAAACGAGCAAGCCTAGCGACAAGGCAGCAACGGATGACAGGACGCGCATATGGATCTCCCTATGACTGGCAGCGTCGTGGTATGCGCTGCTCATCCTACACAAGCCCACGGCTTTTGGCCCGGGATCGTGCGATGCAATGGAAAGGCCGGCAATCGAAGCTGTCGGCAAAAGAGGGAGTTGACCACTGGCCGAGGTAAAAGTGCGATCGCTGGGTGGTCGTTGATCGCATCCGTTGAAAAAAGCTGCCCTCACCGGGCAGCTTTCAGGTTGGGTTTGTAGAACAGGAAGTGTGTCGTCTGCGCAGTGCGACGGTAGGCCTTGGCCCAACTTGGGTGCACATTGCGGTCATGGAAGTACAGCGCTCCACCGGTGGGGTCCTTCAATTGCTGGTTGAGCGCTTTGCGCGCGATTTCCTTTGCGATGTCGTAACGTTGCGCTTCCTCGACCTGGTCCGGGCGACCGTCGCACCACCAGGAAAACTGGCAGGCCTTGGTTTCCACACCCTGTTTGACCACACCACAAATGGTGTCCGGGAAACCCTCCTGGCCCAGCCGGTTGAGTACCACGCTGGCCACCGCAGTCATGTCTTGCGCGTCGGCGCCCTTGGCCTCCCAGTAGATGGTGCGGGCCAGGCAGGTGATGCTGTCATCCAGTGGCGCCTGGCCGGCAGGGTCTACCGCCTGCGCTTCGCTCGGGGTGATGGTTTCGGCCTTTTTCGGGGGTGGAGCGTCATTCACCACTTTTTTCTCCAGCACTTCGGCCTTGTCTTCGGCAACTGCAGCCTGGGCCGGTTCGGCTGCCTGCAGAGGGCCGGCGAGCATTGCCGAGGTCAGGCCGATCAACAACCAGCAAGCGCGCATGGGCAAACTTCCGAGCAGTGGGCTGAATCTGAGTCTAGCCAAGCGCAAGCATTAATACCAAAGGCAAGGTGGCGGCGGCAGCCACGGTCTGCAGGGCAATGATGGTGGCCATCAACGGGGCGTTGCCGCCCATCTGCCGGGCCATTACATACGACGACGAAGCCGTAGGCAGCGCCTGGAACAGCACCGCCACTACCGCAGCCTGGCCACTGAGGCCGAGCAGGCGGCACAGGCCCCAGGTGGTCAGCGGCATGACCAGGAACTTGAACGCCGAAGCCGCCATCAGTGGGCGCACCTGCTGGCCAAGGCGGGCGCCACCCAGTGCCGCACCGACGCACAGCAGGCCCAGCGGCAGGGCAGCCTGGCCCAGGGCCTTGACCGTAGGCTCAATACCCGCCGGCAAGCCCAGCCCTGTGACCCGCAGCAACAGACCGCCCGCACAGCCGACAATCAGCGGGTTGGCGAATATCGCCCTCAGCACGGTCAGCGGTGAACTGTGGCGGGCGCTGAAGCGTGCGAACACCAGCACGCATAGCAGGTTGACCAAGGGCACGATGGCGGCGTTGGCCACCGCCGCCAGGGCAATCCCGGCGCTGCCGTAGATGCCGGCAGCCAGGGTTGCGCCGATGTAGTTGTTGAAACGGATACCGCCCTGGAACACCGAGGTGAAGTCGGCACCCTCGTGGTTGACCACGCCCTGGTACAGCATCAGCAGTACCGCGCCGGCCAAGGTCGAGAGCATCAGTGCGCCGACCATGCCCAACACCGGGACGCCATCGAGGTTGGCGGTGGCCAGGCCATGCAGGAACAGCGACGGCAGCAGGACGTAGTAGCTCAGGCGTTCCGCGCCAGGCCAGAAGCTTTCGGCAAGAAACCCCCGCAGGCGCAAAAACGTGCCCAAGGCAATCAGCAGGATGATCGGTAGCAGCGTGGTAAGGAGCAAGTGCAGCATGGTCAGCGTTCCGTGGTCGGGTACGGGCACAGACTACTGGCGTTCAATAATTGGTAAAAACGTTGTTTTCTGCACTGACCGTTGAGTAAAAATGCATCATTGCTGCTGGCGGGTGCTCAAGCCTCCAGCGCAGTCTTCACCACCGCACTCAAATGCCTTCGCTGGCTCCTCTCATGCTCCAGCAATACCACCCGCCGAGTCAGCTGGGGTTCGCCAAACGGCAAGCAGGTGGCCGGTGGCAGGCGTTGCAGGTCTTCGTCAGCCATGGGAATGATCGCCACCCCCAGGCCCATTACCGCCATGCGCGCCAAGGCCTCCTGGCTGTCCAGCTCCATCTGCTCGCTGACCTGCAAATGCTGGCGGCGTAGCTCCTGCTCGATCTGGCGCCCGGCCCAGGCACGCTTGTCGAAGCGCAGGAATGGCTGGCTGGCCAGCAACTGTGCCACGCTGTGCCCGGCCAGTTCGGGGCTTGCAATCGCCCAGAAACGGTCTTCGAACAACGGCGTAAAGCCGAGGCTTTGTGGGTAGGGGCTGACGGGTTCGGTGGTGATTGCTGCATCCAGTTCACCATCTTCCACGCGCCGTGCCAGCTCCGCCGACATGCCCGATGCCACGCTGATGTGCAACTGTGGGTGGTGCGCCTTGATCCATACCAGGGCCTTGGGCAGGCGCCGTGCCAGTACCGTGTGGATTGCCCCCAGGCGCAGGCGCCCGCGCAGGCTCGGGCCGCTGGCCAGGGCATCGGCCAGTTCGTCGTAGGCGGCCAGAATGCTCTCGGCGCGGGCCACTGCCAACTGGCCGGCTTCGGTCAGCACCACCTGCCGACGGCTGCGGTCGAACAAGGCGACTTGCAGCTCGTCTTCGAGGGTCTTGATGTGCAGGCTCACCGCCGACGGGGTAAGGCTGAGCAGGTCGGCGGCACGGGCGAAAGTACCATGGCGGGCAATGGTCACCAGGGTGCGCAGAGCTTTGAGAGACATGCTGAAGAGATCCGGTTTCAGCTGACAGAGCTGCATTGTCAGGCCCGGCCCTACCGCCGGCAAGTCAGCTCCTACAGGTTAGGCCATTGCCTGGTCATTTCGCCAACCCTGTGGGTGCTGCACAGCTGTCACGCTTCAGCGTGCACCGCGCCCGTAGGCCTGGCTGATCCTGTCGATCACCATGGCCAGGGCAACAATCGCCAGCCCGGCTTCCACACCCTGGCCAACATTCAGCGTCTGGATCCCCGCCAGCACGTCCTCGCCCAGGCCACGGGCGCCGATCATCGACGCGACCACCACCATCGACAAGGCCATCATCACCGACTGGTTGAGCCCGGCCATGATGCTCGGCAGCGCCAGCGGCAGGGCGATACGGCGCAACCGTTGCCAGCGGCTGGCGCCCAGACCGTGCGCGGCCTGCAGCAAAGAAGGGTCGATCTGGCTCAGGCCCAACTCGGTCAGGCGTACCAGCGGCGGCAGGGCATAGATCAACGTGGCGAACACGGCGGGTACCTTGCCCAGGCCGAACAGCATCAGCACCGGGATCAGGTACACAAATGCCGGCAGCGTCTGCATCACATCCAGTACGGGTAGCAGTAGCCGCTTCGCCAGCGGCCGCGAGGCCAGCAGGATGCCCAGCGGAACACCAACCAGCACGCACAACCCGGTACTGACCAGTACCAGGGCCAGGGTCTGCAGCAGCTTGTCCCACAGCCCGAGCATGCCGATCAGCGCCAGCAGCGCTACCAGCACCACGCTGCGCAGCAGGCTGCGGCTGGCGTGCCAGGCCAGCAGCCCGACCAGCAGCAACAATACCCACCAGGGCAGCACACGCAGCAGGTTCTCAAGGCCGACCAGTAGTTGCAGCAACTGGTCGGAGACGCTGCGCAAGTGGTCGCCGTAGTTCATCACCAGCCAGTCGACCAGGCGGTTGACGTTATCGGCAAAGGAAAACTGCAAGGCCTGCGGGAAGCCGTTGCTCACAGGCTGGCCTCGACCTTGGCAGCGATGTCTGCGGGCAGCCAGGCTTTCCATACTTCGCGGTTGCCGCGCAGGAAGGCGAGGGCGGCATCCCGTGGTGGCGTGCGCTTTTCGCTCATCTCGGCCAAGGCGCTGTTCAGCCGATCGATGGGTAGGTCGACCTGTTCGAAGACGCTGACCAGGTCCGGATAGCCTTCACGAAAAGCCTTGGACACGCCAATCGACAACTTCGCCGGCAGCGAGCGGCTGCCTTTCGGATTTGGGTTGCCGGGGTCGGTAAGGGTGGCCCAGGCCTCGGCGTCGAAGAGGGGCTCTTCCAGCCGTACCAGTTTATAACGGCCCATCAGCGGGGTCGGGTTCCAGTAATAGAACAGCACCGGTTGGCCTCGGCGGATGGCGGAGCCGATTTCTGCATCCATTGCCGCGCCGGAGCCGCTGCGAAAGTTGCTGTACAGCTCATTCAGGCCATAAGCCTTGAGCTTCTGGCTGTTGACGGTCTCGGAGGTCCAGCCGCTGGGGCTGTTGAGAAAGCGCCCTTTGTCGGGCGACTCCGGGTCGCGGAACACCTGCGGGTAGCGCTTGAGGTCTTCGACCTTGCGCAGCTCGGGAGCCACGGGCTTCAGGTTGCGTGAAGCGTCACCTTCAATCACATAGGCCGGCACCCACCAGCCTTCTTCAGCATTCTTGACCGTGTCACCCAGGGCGAACACCTGGCCGGCCTGTTCGGCCTTGACCCACGCGGGGCTGCGCCCGGCCCATTCCTCGGCGATAACCTGCAGGTCGTTGCGTGCCAGGGCCACTTCCATGCTGACGGTGCTGCCGGGCAGGGTATCGGTAGGGTAGCCGTAGCCGCGTTCGACGATCAGCCGCAGGATCTCGGTCGTGAGTGCGCCGCTTTCCCAGCCGATGGCACCGAAATGGATAGGGGCTTGTGGTTCTGCTGATGCGGCGCTGTCGGTGCTGGCCAGGCCTACGGTCAACAGCAGCCCGGCCAGCAGCGCTGGAATTCTTTTCATGCACACCTCGTCGTCGGCAGTGGGGCAAGTGTAGACGACGAGGTTTTGCCCGCTTTCGGGGCCACAGGCATGGCCCCGCTTGCCTTACACGCGGAACTGATCCATCAGCGCCTGCTGCTGGTTGGCCAGGCTGTTCAACGACTGGCTGACCCGCGCCGATTCGTTGGCCTGGCCCGACAGCGATTCGGTGACATCACGAATGGTTGCCACGTTGCTGTTGATTTCCTCGGCGACCGCGCTTTGCTCTTCGGCGGCCGAGGCAATCTGCAGGTTCATGTCGGTGATTACCGTTACCGCCTGGCCAATACGTTGCAGTGCGGTTACTGCCTGGCCGACCTGCTCCACGCCACCCTGTGCCTGGCGGTGGCTGTGGTCCATGGCACCCACCACTTCACGGGTACCGTTCTGCAGCGCTTCGATCACCTGGCGGGTTTCTTCCACCGATTCCTGGGTACGCTGGGCCAGGTTGCGCACCTCGTCGGCAACCACGGCAAAGCCACGGCCTGCTTCACCGGCGCGGGCTGCCTCGATGGCTGCGTTGAGGGCCAGCAGGTTGGTCTGTTCGGCAATCGAACGGATCACCTCGAGCACCGAGCCTATCTTTTCACTGTTCTGCGCCAGGCCTTCGACTTCGGCCATGGCTTCGCTCATGTTGGCGGCCAAGGCATCGATGCTGGTGGTGGTACGGTCGATCACCGCCAGGCCCTCACGGGTGGCCTGGTCGGCATCGCGCGCGGCCTGTGCGGCCTGGGCAGCGCTGCGCGCCACGTCCTGCGCGGTGGCGCTCATTTCATGCGAGGCGGTGGCCACCTGGTCGACCTGGCGGTACTGCTGCTCCATGCCGGCGCTGGTTTCAGTCGCAATCGCCGAGGACTGGTCGGCAGTGCCACGGGCTGCCTGCACCGAGCGCTTGACCTCGGCGATGGTCGGCTGCAGCTTGTCGAGGAAGCGGTTGAACCAGCCGGCCAACTCGCCCAGCTCGTCCTGCTTCTGGTAGGTCAGGCGGCGAGTCAGGTCGCCTTCGCCGCTGGCGATGTCCTTGAGCATGGCCGCCACCCCCAGGATCGGCCGGGTAACCCCGCGGGCCATCAGCCATACCATCAGCAGGCCGGCAATCGCTGCTGCCAGGCCCAGGCCCAGCTCCAGCAAGGTGCCGCTGGTGTTCAGCGCGTCCAGTTCCTGCTTGAGGGTTTCGGCCGGCCCGGTCAGGGCGCTTTCCGGCACATCCAGCAACACCCCCCAAGGCTGGGCGTCGGGGATTGGCCGGAACGCTGCCAGCACCTTCAGGCGCTGCTGGTCGCGGAGGATGCTCAGCTTGCCGTCGGCCAGCTTGCGCACCAGCTCGGCGCCTTTTGCCGGGTCGACCTGGTCAAAGCGCTGGGCCAGCTTGCTGGCGTCGGCGCTGTAGCCTGCCAGCAGGCCGACCGGGCTGAGGATGCCGACCGTGGTGCGACCTTCATACAGGCTGCGGCTGGCCTCCTGGCTCAACGCCTGAAGGCTGTTGAGGTTGATGTCGATGGACAGGGTGGCAATGATCTTGCCGTTGACCGCCAGCGGGAAGACGATGCTGGTCATCAGTACTTGCTGCCCATCGATGCTGTAGAAGTAAGGCTCCACCACACACACTTTGCCGCTGGCGCGCGGGCATACCCACCAGGTGTTGGCCGGCTGACCGCTGGGGCCAATCTCGTTATTGGCCATGTCGTGCTCCGGCAGGGCCATCGAGGTCAGCTGGCCGGCACGTGGTTGCGACCAGTACAAGGCAAAGCGCCCGGTTTCGTTGCTGCCCAGTTCTGCCTTGCCGGCGAACAGGCTGTCCTTGTTGTCCAGCGCGTTGGGTTCGAACACCAGCGACAGGCCGAGCAGGTCGGGGTTGGCCTGCAGGGCGGCGCGTACCTGGCGGGTCATGTCCTCGCGCAGGTCGAACGCATCCAGAAAGCGTTTTTCAGCCTGTTCACGCAAGAACAGCACCTGGCGGGCGAAGCCGGCGCCGTACTGGTAGGCGTCCATGAACTGGCGGCGGATGTTCAGCGCCTGCACTTCACCTTGCGATTCGATGCGCGACTGTGCCGCCTCGGTCAGCATCTGCATGCTGCTGGCCTTGACCAGGTCCGAGCTGTGGTCCATGCGGTACAGCGACAGGCCGACGAGCAGGGTAACGATGCCGGCCAGGCAGAGACCGGCGAGCAGGGTGATCTTCCACTGGATGGAAAGTTGTCGCAAAGGCATGGGGGCGGATCCCTTGTAATAAGAGTGTGGCTAGCGACTGTGTCGGCGGGCGCCCTTTTTTCTTTATTCAAACGTTCAATTTAATTTCGGGCCTGCGCGGTCTCTGGCAGGAGGGGTTTGGACATTGGTAATGCGCCGCAACATGGCATTTTTGACATCTGCCCCCCACTGCTTCAGAGTTCGCGCTTTTTTCGTCGCAATGAGGTAAGCCAACCATGAATGCAGTGATCGCCGCGGTCGGCATCATGCTGATACTCAGCCTGTCCCGCGTGCACGTGGTCATCGCCTTGATCATCGGAGCCCTGGTCGGGGGGCTGGTCGGTGGCCTCGGCATAGAAGGCACACTCAAGGCTTTCAACGGCGGCCTGGGTGGCGGGGCCACGGTGGCGTTGTCCTATGCACTGCTTGGCGCCTTTGCCGTGGCCATCGCCAAGTCCGGCCTGGCCCATGCCCTGGCAGACCGTATCCTGGCCATGATCGACCGCCAGGGCCATGCCGATGGCGGCAAGGTCAAATGGCTGATGATCGGCCTTATGCTGGTGGTGGCCGTGTCGTCGCAGAACATCCTGCCTATCCACATTGCCTTTATTCCTTTGCTGGTGCCGCCGCTGCTGTACGTGCTGACCCGCCTGCGCATTGACCGCCGGCTGATCGCCTGTGTGATCACCTTTGGCCTGATCACCCCGTACATGTTCCTGCCGGTGGGTTTCGGCAGCATCTTCCTCAACGAAATCCTGCTGGCCAACGTTGCCCGCGCGGGTGTCGACGTAAGTGGCGTCAATGCCACCCGCGCCATGGCCATTCCGGCGGCCGGCATGCTCGTCGGCCTGTTGTTGGCCACGTTCGTCAGCTATCGCAAGAAGCGCGATTACGACCTGGCGCGCATCGAACAGGTGGAGCAGGTGAGCATGCAGTACAACCCGCTGACCCTGATGGTGGCCGGGCTGGCGATTGCAGCAGCGTTCATCGTCCAGCTGCTGCTGGACTCGATGATCATCGGGGCCATGGTCGGTTTCCTGATCTTCTCGCTGTCGGGCATCGTCAAGTGGAAAGACACCGACGACCTGTTCACCGAAGGTATGAAGATGATGGCCATGATCGGCTTCATCATGATTGCCGCGTCCGGGTTTGCCGACGTGATGAAAGCCACGGGCGAAGTAAAGACCTTGGTGGAAACCTCGGCGCATTGGATCGACCACAGCAAGGGCATCGGTGCCTTGCTGATGCTGCTGGTGGGCCTGCTGGTGACCATGGGCATCGGGTCGTCGTTTTCCACCGTGCCGATCCTGGCGGCCATCTTCGTGCCGCTGTGCGTACAGCTGGGCTTCGACCCGCTGGCCACGGTGTGCATCGTCGGCACTGCAGGTGCCTTGGGCGATGCCGGGTCGCCGGCTTCGGACTCGACCCTTGGCCCTACGTCCGGGCTGAACGTTGATGGCCAGCACCACCACATCTGGGACACCGTGGTGCCCACCTTCATCCATTACAACCTGCCATTGCTGGCGTTCGGCTGGCTGGCGGCGATGACCTTGTAAGGCGGGGAGGGCGTCAGCCCTTGTCGGGCGGCGGCGAGATGCGGTTGAGCACGGTGCTGCCGTCCTTGCTGCGGGTCAGGTAGACAGGCAGCACCTTGGGCAGGTTATTGACCAGGCGTTTCACTTCCCGTGTGTTGTAGATACCGCTGATGCGGATGCGACCGGTGCTGGCATCAGCCAGCAGCAGCGGCGCGTCGAGGTAGCGGTTGATCACGGGTAGCGCCTGCTCCAGGCTCAGGTTGTCGAGCACCAGCTTGCCGCTGCGCCATGCCAGGCTGTTGCCGTAGTCGCCGCTTTGTTCCAGCTGTGGCTCGAAGTCACCTTTGTGGTAGCTGGCCTGCATGCCTGGGCCAAGGCGATAGCCGCCGGCGCTGCCATCACTGGAGACCAGCACCGAACCTTCCACCAGGGTGACCTTGACCTGGTCCTGGTACTTCCACACGTTAAACTGGGTGCCGGTCACGCGCGTCTGGCCGCGGCCAGCGTGCACGATGAACGGGTGGCTGCTGTCGTGCTGTACCTTGAAGTAAGCCTCGCCACGCTTGAGCGTAACCTGGCGCTGATCCTTGTAGTTCAGGTAGGTAAGCTCGGTATTGAGGTTCAGTTGCACCGTGCTGCCGTCGCTCAGTTCCACGGTCTGCATGCGGTCACCGGTTTCGAAGTGCTGGTAGTGGTTGGGCAGCCAGCCTTGTTCCCAGCCCATCCAGCCGGCCAGCGGCAACACTGCCAGGGCAATGGCCGCGGCCGATGCCAGCTGCCGCCAGTTACGCGGGCGCGTGGTTTGCCTGGCTGGGGGGTTGAAGTCGATGACCGTGGCCGTGCGCGGCAGCAGGTCGGCGGTTTGCCAGATTTCCAGCATCGCCTGGTATTCCTCGGCATGCCGCGGGTCGGCCGCCATCCAGCGCGCGAACGCCTCGCGCTCGGCAGCCGTGCAATCTTCGGCATGCAGGCGCATGCACCAATGCGCGGCGGCGTCGGTGATGGCATCGTCTGGGCTGGGGTTGAGGCGGTCGTGGTTCATTGCGGCTCCGGGTTTTGCGCATTCTACCCTTGCAGAAGGGCCCCCGAGAACCGGCGTAATGGCGAATGACTATCAGTTGTGCCGGTTTTTCGTCGGATTTGCAACGGTTTTTCGGCGTTTGAGAACCTTTCGCGCCCGCATTTACAGGCTGGAATTGCTGTACAGGCGAATGTGTATCCTCTTTATGTGCGGCCTTGTGTCGCAAAAGGGGCGCCGAGCGCCCCCAGTGCCTGTCAGAACTGCGCCGCCTCCAGCCCATAAAGGCTGGCACTGCCTGCCCGAATACTGGCCTCCAGCCCCAAGCTCCGCGGCAACACCCGCTGGAAGTAGAACGTTGCACACGCCAGCTTGGCTCCATGAAACGCAGCATCCTCATCATGCCTGGCCAACGCCACCGCTGCCATCCGCGCCCATATGTAGGCGTAGGCCGTCAGCCCGAACAGATGCAGGTACTCCACTGCCACCGCGCTGACCAGGTTGGCATCTTCACTGGCCCGAGCCCGCAGCCAGGCACTGGTCGCCTCCAGCCGCGCCAGGCTGGCCTGCAGGGCTTCCCGGTGCAGCGGCGCGTCCACGCTGAATGCCCGCACTTCGGCGGCAAAACCGGCCAGAGCTTCCCCGCCGTCAGCCAGCACCTTGCGCCCGAGCAGGTCCAGGGCCTGGATGCCGTTGGTGCCTTCATAGATTTGTGCAATGCGCACATCACGCACTCGTTGCTCCTGGCCCCATTCGCGAATGTAGCCATGGCCGCCATACACCTGCTGGCCGAGTACGCAACTTTCCAGGCCATTGTCGGTGAAGAACGCCTTGGCAACCGGAGTCAGCAGCGCCACCAGGCGCTGGGCATGCTCGCGCTCGCCGGCATCGTCGGCGTAGCGCGCCAGGTCCAGTTGCTGGCCGACGTAGGCGGCAAACGCCCGGCCCCCTTCAGTGAGGGTGCGCATGGTCAGCAGCATGCGTCGCACATCGCCATGGTGGATGATCGGGTCGGCGGCCTTGTCCTGCGCCTGCGGGCCGGTGGCAGCACGGCTTTGCAGGCGCTCGTTGGCGTAACGGGCAGCGCTCTGGTACGAAGCTTCGGCGCAGCCGATGCCCTGGATGCCGATGGACAGGCGCTCATAGTTCATCATGGTGAACATCGCTGCCAGGCCTTTGTTCGGTTCGCCCACCAGGTAGCCGCTGGCGCCGTCGAAATTCATCACGCAGGTGGCCGAAGCCTTGATGCCCATCTTGTGCTCGATCGAGCCGCAATGGGCGGCGTTACGCGCCCCCAGGCGGCCATCGGCCTCGACCAGGTATTTGGGCACCAGGAACAGCGAGATACCTTTGGCGCCTGCCGGTGCTTCCGGCAGCTTGGCCAGTACCAGATGGATGATGTTCTCGGTCAGGTCCTGCTCGCCGCCGGTGATGAAGATCTTGCTGCCACTGACGCGGTAGCTGCCATCGGCCTGGGGTTCGGCGCGGCTGCGGATCAGCCCCAGGTCGGTGCCGGCATGGGGTTCGGTCAGGCACATGGTGCCGGCCCAACGGCCCTCGTACAGCGGCGGCAGGTAGGTGGCCTTGAGTGCCTCGCTGGCATGGGCATCGATAGCCAGGCAACTGCCGGCGCTCAATGCCGAATACAGGCTGAAGCTGCAGTCGGCGGCGTAGAGCATTTCTTCGAACAGCACGCCGAGCATCTTCGGCATGCCCATGCCGCCATGCTCGGGGTTGCCACCCAGGCCGACCCAGCCACCTTCGCGGTAGATGTTCCAGGCCTCACGGAAACCGTCGGGTGTGGTGACCGAACCAGCGTCGAATCGCACGCCTTGTTCGTCACCGTTGCGGCTGAGTGGGGCAATCAGCTGGCCGGTGACCTTGGCAGCTTCTTCGAGGATGGCGTCGGCAGTGTCGGCATCGATGCGTTCGGCCAGCGCGGGCAGGCGCGCCCACAGTGCCGGGGCGTTGAAAACGTCGTGCAAGACGAAGCGCATGTCGCGCAGGGGGGCAGAGTAGGTGGTCATCGGTGGCTCTTGAAGGGGAATCAGGATTGGCCCTTTCGCGGATGAGCCCGCGAAAGGGCCGCTACAGGGTCAGAGGGCTTTGGCCCGATCGCGCAACACGTACTTCTGGATCTTGCCGGTGGAGGTCTTGGGCAGCTCGCCAAACACCACGGTCTTGGGCACCTTGAACCCGGCCAGGTGCTCGCGGCACCAGCTTGTGATATCGGCCTCGCGGGTGTCTTCCCGGCCCGGTTTGAGGGCGACGAAGGCACACGGGGTTTCTCCCCATTTCTCGTCAGGGCGTGCAACCACGGCGGCCTCGAGCACCGCCGGGTGCTTGTACAGGGCGTCTTCGACCTCGATGGTGGAAATGTTCTCGCCACCGGAGATGATGATGTCCTTGAGCCGGTCCTTGATTTCGACATAGCCATCGGCATGCCACACCGCCAGGTCGCCGGTGTGGAACCAGCCGCCACGGAAGGCTTCGGCGGTGGCTTCGGGGTTTTTCAGGTAGCCCTTCATCACCGTGTTGCCACGCATGAATATCTCGCCCAGGGTGTTGCCGTCGCGCGGCACCGGTTCGAGGGTTTGTGGGTCTGCGACCATCAGGCCGTCGAGGGTCGGGTAGCGCACGCCCTGGCGTGACTTGATGCGCGCACGTTCATCCAGCGTCAGCTCATCCCACTCGTCATGCCATGCGCACACCGTCACCGGGCCGTAGACTTCGGTCAGGCCATAGGTATGGGTGACCTTGATGCCCATTTCTTCCACGGCGCCAATGACCTTGGCCGGTGGTGCGGCGCCGGCGACCATGGCCTGTACCGGGTGTTCGATGGCAGCCTTGGCTGCCTCGGGCATGTTCACCAGGGCGTTGAGCACGATCGGCGCACCGCACAGGTGGCTTACCCGGTGTTCGCGGATCAGGGTCAGGATCTTCTGCGGGTCGACCCGACGCAGGAACACATGGGTACCGGCCAGGGCGGTGATGGTCCAGGGGTAGCACCAGCCGTTGCAGTGGAACATCGGCAAGGTCCACAGGTATACCGGGCGGTGGCCCATGGCCCAGGTCATCTGGTTGCCCAAGGCGTTCAGGTAGGCGCCACGGTGGTGGTAGACCACACCCTTGGGGTTGCCGGTGGTACCGGAGGTGTAGTTCAGCGAGATCGCCTGCCACTCGTCATCCGGCCATTCCCAGGCAAACGCCGGGTCACCTTCGGCAAGCAAGGCCTCGTAGTCCAGTTCACTGACCGCCCGGCCTTCACCGTATTCCGGGTCATCCACATCGACCACCAGCGGCGGGTGTTCGAGCAACGCCAGGGCGGCTTCGATGACCGTGTGGAATTCGCGGTCGGTGATCAGCACCTTGGCCTCGCCATGCTGCAGCATGAAGGCGATGGCCTCGGCGTCCAGGCGTACGTTGAGGGTATTGAGCACGGCACCGGTCATGGGTACGCCGAAGTGGGCTTCGAGCATGGCCGGGGTGTTGGGCAGCATGACCGCCACCGTATCGCCACGGCCAATGCCACGGCCCACCAGGGCGCTGGCCAGGCGCCGGCAGCGTTGGTAGGTTTCTTGCCAGTTACGGCGGATGGCGCCGTGGATGACCGCCGGGTAATTACCGTACACGGCAGCGGTGCGTTCGATGAAACTCAGCGGGGTGAGGGCGACATGGTTGACGGCAGCGGGCATCAGGCCCTGGGCATAGATCGACATGCGGTAATCCTGTAGGGGAGGCAGGCGCAGTTTGTGCAGCCTGGCCCCCGATGGCTGATTGTTAGCTCTGTTCAGGGTGCAGGGAGGCGGACGGTGGGCCGCTCCCTCTGTCGTAGTTTTACGCGAGTCGCTATGGTATTAGGAATATCGACTATAGCAATATAGTAAAACTACTATAAAAAGGCCGCCTATCGTGGAGCACACCGTTTCCCCCTTGCTCACCATGGACCCACAACCCAGCCTGCTGCTGGCCGGCGATGCCAGCCCGCTGGCGCTCAACCCGGCATTGCAGGCCTGGGTTGCCGACGGGCCGCCGCTGGCCGACTGGCTGCCGGCCAATTGCGCGGCGCTGGTGCGCGCATGCCTGCGCCAGCACCGGGCAATCAGCGACGTCGAAGTGCGGGTTGGCGAGCGCATCGTGCTGTGGACCTTCATGCCGGACGATCAAGGCCAGCACGTGCTGGGCCGCTGCCGTGACGCCAGCGAAGAACGCCAGGGTGCACGCGAAGCCAGCCGTGCCCGGCGCCTGTATCGGCTGATTATCGAAAACACCACCGACCTGATTTCTCGGCACAGCCCCGATGGCCGCTTTCTCGACGCCTCACCGGCCGCCTACCGCCTGCTTGGCCTGTGGCCCGAGCAACTGCGTGGCATGCTCGTGCACAGCCTGCTGCATCCGCGTGAGCGGCGTCAGGTACTGCGCCAGGCTGCAGCCGCACTGGACCAGGATGGCTACCACACCATGACCTGCCGGGTACGCCAGGCCACCGGCGGCTTTCGCTGGTTCGAAATTGCCAGCCGGGCGATCCGCGAAACTTACACGGGGGCGGTGGTGGAGGTGGTCAGCGTGTCCCGCGACATCACCTTGCGCATCGAGGCCCAGGAAAGCCTGGCGCACAGCGCCCGCCTGGCAACGTTGGGTGAGCTTGCCTCGGGCATTGCCCATGAGATCAACCAGCCACTGGCCGCGGTGGTCAACTACGCCAACGCCAGCCAGCGTTACCTGCACAGCCTGGAGCGCGATCCGCAGGCCCGCGAGCGGGTAGGGCAAGGCCTGCAGCGCATCAGCGAACAGGCCACCCATGCCGCTGAAGTGATCCGCCGTTTGCGCGCTTTCCTGCGCAAGGGGCCACGGCGCCTGCAGGCGCTGGACGTGGCCGAAGTGGCTGGCGAAGCCATGCGCTTGTGCGCCTGGGAAGCTGCGCGTGACCAGGTGCTGGTCGAGCTGCACATGAGCGCGCAACTGCCCTCGGTATACGCCGACCGGGTGCTGCTGGAGCAGGTGCTGCTCAACCTGTTGCGCAACGCCATCGATGCCAACCGCGAACAGCATGGCGATCGGCCGTCACGTATCCTGCTCGGCGCCGCCCGCGATGGCGACGGTGTGCTGGTCGAAGTTGCCGACCAGGGGCCGGGCGTGGCGCCCGAGCGCCTGGATGAGATTTTCACGCCGTTCACCACCAGCAAGGCTGACGGCCTGGGCTTGGGCCTCAGCATGAGCCGCAGCCTGATCGAAGGCTTCGGTGGCAGCCTGTGGGCGCGGGCGGGGGATAACGGCGGTCTGGTACTGTGCTGCCGGCTGGTGGTCAGCAGGGGATAGGGGGACATGGCGGTGCAAGCAAAGGTGTATGTGGTCGATGACGACCTGGGGATGCGTGATTCGACAGTCTGGTTGCTGCAGTCGGTAGGTCTGCAGGCCCTGCCGTTTGCCACCGGGCAAGCGTTTCTTGATGCCTGTGTCGATGACGAACCTGCCTGCGTGCTGCTGGATGTACGCATGCCGGGTTTGGGTGGGTTGGCCGTGCAGCAGGCGATGCGTGAGCGTGGCCTGGCGCTGCCGGTGATTTTTGTAAGTGGCCATGCCGATGTGCCGATCGTGGTGCGGGCGTTCAAGGCCGGTGCCTGCGACTTCATCGAAAAACCTTACAACGACCAGTTGCTGCTCGATAGCGTGCAGGCGGCACTGGAGCACGCCACACGCGCCCTGCAGGGTGATCAGGCCCAGGCGTTGGTACAGGCGCGCATCGATGGCCTTACGCCGCGAGAACGTGATGTGTTCGTGCCGTTGGCCCAGGGCTTGAGCAACCGCGAGATTGCCGAGCAACTGGGCATCAGTGTGAAAACCGTCGACCTGTACCGCGGCCGGGTGATGAAGCGGCTGCAGGCCACCAGCCTGGCGGAGCTGGTAGGCATGGCCATTGCCTGCGGGGCGGTGCAGGCATTGGGGTTGCGGGCGTTGTAACTGCGGCTGGCGCGGTTCATGTGGGTGCAACGGTCTTGTGTTGCTTGTGCCGGCCCCTTCGCGGGCAAGCCCGCTCCTACGGGTGATGGAAGCGCCCAATCATGAAATTTTCCATAGCTTGCTAATCAAGGCTTTGACATTCACTGCCTAGGCAGTAATATTTTCACACAATTGCACGAGCAGTCATCGATGGCCCATTTCTCTCCCGAAAACTTCCAGACCTGCGCTATCGGCATGCTGCTTGGCCGCGCGGCGATCCTTAAGGACCGTATTCTCGACTGGCATCTCGAATCAGAGGGCGTCACTGCCGCGCAGTTCAAGGTGCTGATCATCGTCACCCAGTACCAGGTGGATACCCCGGCCGAACTGTGCCGCTACCTGGGCCTGGACAGCGGTTCGATGACCCGCATGCTCGACCGCCTCGAACAGAAGGAACTGATCGTGCGCAACCGCTGCGCCGACGACCGCCGTCAGGTGCGCCTGGCGCTCACCGCAGACGGCCAGCGCCTGGCCGACCGCCTGCCGGAAATCGGCGCTGCCGCCATGAACGAGTTGTGCGGCGTGCTGGCCCCCGAGGAGCTCAAGGCCCTGGAAGGCCTGCTGGCCAAGGTGCTGCTCGCGGCTGGCGACCCGTTGACGATCCGCCGTTTCGGCGACCGTTGAACCCTGTCACGAATTATCCAAGGTACTGTCATGGCCACTCCCGCAGACACCCCGACTCCCTCCGCAGCGCCTGAGCCATCGCGCAAGCGCAAGGCTTGGCTGCTTGGCCTGCTGTTGCTGCTGATCCTTGCCGGTATCGGCACATGGGCCTGGTACAGCCTGGTCGGGCGCTGGCACGAAAGCACCGACGATGCCTACGTCAACGGCAACGTGGTGGAGATCACCCCGCTGGTCACCGGTACTGTCACCAGCATCGGTGCGGATGACGGCGACCTGGTGCACGCCGGCCAGGTTCTGCTGCAGTTCGACCCTGCCGACAGCGAAGTGGCCCTGCAGTCCGCCGAAGCCAAGCTGGCGCGCAGTGTGCGCCAGGTGCGCGGGTTGTATAGCAATGTCGATTCGCTCAAGGCCCAGCTGGAAACCCGCCAGGCTGAACTGCGCAAGGCCCAGCAAGACTTCAATCGGCGCAAGGTGCTGGCCGACAGCGGTGCGATTGCCGCCGAAGAACTGTCCCATGCCCGCGATGATCTGAGCGTGGCCCAGGCTGCCGTGAACAGTGCACGCCAGCAACTGAGCACCAGCAGCGCGCTGGTAGACGACACGGTAGTGTCTTCGCACCCCGAGGTCATGGCGGCTGCCGCCGACCTGCGTCAGGCCTACCTCGACCACGCCCGAACTACGTTGGTGGCGCCTGTTACCGGCTACGTTGCCAAGCGTACCGTGCAGTTGGGCCAGCGCCTGCAGCCGGGCACCGCGACCATGGCGGTAATCCCGCTGGACCAGGTATGGATCGACGCCAACTTCAAGGAAACCCAGTTGCGCGACATGCGCATCGGCCAGCCGGTGGAGATCAGCGCCGACCTGTACGGCGGCGAGGTCAAGTACAGCGGCACGGTTGACAGCCTTGGCGCTGGCACCGGCAGTGCCTTTGCCCTGTTGCCGGCGCAGAACGCCACCGGCAACTGGATCAAGATCGTCCAGCGGGTACCGGTGCGCATTCACCTGAGCCCAGACCAGCTCAAGGACCACCCGCTGCGTATCGGTCTGTCCACCGTGGTGGAAGTCGACCTGCACGACCAGAGCGGCCCGACCCTGGCCCAGCAGCCACCGCAACAGGCCAGCTACACCACCCAGGTGTATGACCGCCAGTTGGTCGAAGCAGATAACCTGATAGCCCAGCTGATTCACGAAAACAGCGCACCCGGCAAGACGGCGCAGCGATGAGCAACAACGCCGCCGCCCAGTTCACGCCGCCCAGCCTGCTGCTGACCACCATCGGCCTGTCGCTGGCGACGTTCATGCAGGTGCTCGACACCACCATTGCCAACGTCGCCTTGCCGACGATTTCCGGTAACCTGGGGGTGAGTTACGAGCAGGGCACCTGGGTCATCACCTCGTTTGCGGTGAGTAACGCAATTGCCTTGCCACTGACCGGCTGGCTAAGCCGGCGCTTTGGTGAGGTGAAGCTGTTCATCTGGGCCACGTTGCTGTTCGTGCTGGCCTCGTTCCTGTGCGGGATCGCCCAGTCCATGCCGGAGCTGGTCGGTTTTCGTGTGCTGCAAGGTGTGGTTGCCGGGCCGTTGTACCCGATGACCCAGACGTTGCTGATTGCCGTGTATCCCCCGGCGAAACGGGGGATGGCGTTGGCGCTGCTGGCGATGGTCACGGTGGTGGCGCCGATTGCTGGGCCAATTCTCGGTGGCTGGATTACCGATAGCTACAGCTGGCCATGGATTTTCTTCATCAACGTGCCGATCGGCCTGTTTGCCGCCGCCGTGGTGCGTCAGCAGATGCGTACGCGCCCGGTCGTCACCAGCCGTCAACCGATGGACTACATCGGCCTGCTGACGCTGATCATCGGGGTGGGTGCCTTGCAGGTGGTGCTGGACAAAGGCAACGACCTGGACTGGTTCGAGTCGTCGTTCATCATCGTCGGCAGCCTGATTTCGGTGGTGTTCCTGGCAGTGTTCGTGATCTGGGAACTGACCGACCGCCACCCGGTGGTCAACCTGCGCCTGTTCGTGCACCGCAACTTCCGTGTTGGCACCATTGTGCTGGTGGGTGGCTATGCCGGGTTCTTCGGTATCAACCTGATCCTGCCGCAATGGCTGCAGACGCAGATGGGCTATACCGCAACCTGGGCGGGCCTGGCGGTGGCGCCGATCGGCTTGCTGCCGGTGATCATGTCGCCGTTCGTGGGCAAGTATGCGCATCGCTTCGACCTGCGGGTGCTGGCCGGGTTGGCGTTCCTGGCGATTGGTAGCAGTTGCTACATGCGTGCCGGGTTCACCAGCGAGGTGGACTTCCAGCATGTGGCGTTGGTGCAGTTGTTCATGGGGATTGGTGTGGCGCTGTTCTTCATGCCGACCTTGAGTATCCTGCTGTCCGACCTGCCGCCGCACCAGATTGCCGATGGTTCGGGGCTGGCGACCTTCCTGCGGACCTTGGGCGGGAGCTTTGCGGCTTCGTTGACGACGTGGATCTGGATTCGCCGGGCGGACCAGCATCATGCCTACCTGAGCGAGAACATCAGCCCGTTTGACCCGGCGACACGGCATACTCTTGAACAGTTGGGCGGGGCCAGCCCACAGAGTTATGCGCAGCTGGAGCAGATACTCAACGGGCAGGCCTACATGATGTCCACGGTAGATTACTTCACCTTGATGACCTGGGTGTTTGCCGGGTTGATCCTGTTGGTGTGGTTTGCCAAGCCACCGTTTACCGCCAAGGCGGGGCCAGCGTCGGCGGGGCATTGAGCAAACCGCAAGGCAGGCTCCCAGAGCCTCTTGCTCTTGATTCAGCTTTTGACGTTGCTTTCAAGCGCGCAATAGTTCAGACGACGCAGATTGCGACTTCAGTAGGCCGAGCGAAGGGCTTGCGGAGGGAGGTGACGGGCATGGATGCCCGTCAAGCGCTGAGGCCCCATGGATGGGGCCTTCGGCGCGTACTCCCGGGAGCAAGCCCGTAGCGAGGGGACC
>JAAIGF010173843.1_pt1 | contig 53018 bp, 44 predicted proteins | sample 6487441 | NCBI WGS metagenome assembly JAAIGF01 (sample SAMN13974129, study PRJNA590717) | phyllosphere metagenome | biome: pepper field; feature: multiple bacterial spot infested pepper fields; material: pepper leaves; isolation source: leaves from pepper fields | host: Capsicum annuum ...
GCCTTGCTCCAGGTTGAAGCCTGCGTCAGCGTAGCGGCAGGCGGGTGCATCGCCGGTGCGCGGCACGACGGCATAGCGAACCGGCAGGATGGGAACGCGGGCGCTGCAGGCCGGGCCGCTGGTGGCGCTGCTGACGGAGGCTTTACTCATATGAGCTCCTTGCTAAGGGGCTGCCTTTTGCAGGTCATCAAGTAAGTGCAAGGCGGCCTGCTCCAGTATCTGGAAACTACCAAAACGGGTGTTTGGTTATTTTTTTGAAGTGCAGTCAATGATTGTTTTGCTGAAATTAAAGTGCAAAACACTGCCTTGGTTCAGTTCGTGTGGTCGAGCTGAGAAGTGTAAAAATATGTTGAAGTTACTGGTTCTTAGGTGTTGATGAGTTTGTTGTATTTAAAAGTTGGTAGGCGGAGTTGTTTTTGTTTGTGGGAAACTTCTTATTTTGCTGTTGGCAATCGGATAATTAATTCTTGCACTTGGCCATTACCACTTGGCAAGTCCGTGGAGTGCCCCCTGATCGGCTGGCATATCGCACGCAATTGTTCAGCGATTTCTGCCGCGCAATGCTCAAGGTATTGCCCCAGGCCAGGCCGCCTTCGCCGGTGGTGGGGACGGCTTTGGCGAAGCAGTTCGAGCCTACGCTGGTAGCTGCATAACGCGGCTTGCTGTTTTTGCCGGAGCAGCCGGCGGTGAGCACCAGGCCGAGGGCGAGCAGGGTGGCCAGTGCCAAGGCGGTGCGAGTGCCTTTCGAAATGCTGCTCATGTCTGCTCCTGATTGTCCCGAATACCTTGCAGGATATTTCATTGAAGCGAAACGGTGAACTATCACGTCGACATGGGGCTCCTTTGCATAGCGCAGACTGCGCGAAACGGATGGCGCAAGCCCATCTGCCCTTGGGTCACTGAATGAAAAGGAGGCACTGTGACCACGCCTGACCAAACCTTCTACCGCTATACACCAAGCCCGCTTCACGCCATGTTGCTGGCAGGCAGTGTGCCGTTGTTTCTTGGTGCGCTGCTGAGCGATATCGCCTACTACAACAGCTACCAGATCCAGTGGAGCAACTTCGCCGCCTGGCTGATCGCCGGTGCGCTGGTGTTCTGCGGGTTGGCGCTGTTGTTTGCGCTTGCCAACCTGATCCGCGCCGCGCGCAAGGGCGGGCGACCGACGCAGTATTTCGTGCTGCTGCTGGTAACTTGGGTGCTTGGGCTGATCAATGCCTTTGAACACGCCAAGGATGCCTGGGCGGTGATGCCGTCGGGGCTGGTGTTGTCGGTGATCGTGACTGTGCTGGCGATTGTGGCCGCGTGGACCGGCTTGAGCAACCTGCGTACGGGAGATGCGGCATGAAGCCTTCACATACATTGAGCCTGTTGAGTGTGGCGCTGTTGTTGAGTGCCTGTGGTGGTGATGGTGAACCGACCCAGGCCCATGGCCCGGACCCGAAGTTGCCTGAGCCGCAACGCGGCTTGTTGCCGAGCATGAAGATTGCCCAACCTGTAGCCTGGGGTGAACAGAAGCCGACCGTGCCCGAGGGCTTCAATGTCACGGCCATTGCGACTGACCTGAAAATTCCGCGGCAGAGCCTGGTGCTGCCCAACGGCGATATCCTGGTGGCCGAAGGCAGGGGCGGCAACGCGGCCAAGCTCAAGCCCAAGGATGTGATCGCCAGCCAGATCAAGGCCAAGGGCAACACGCAGGTAAAGGGCGGCAACCGCCTGACCTTGCTGCGCGATGCCGACGGCGATGGCACTTACGAGGTGCAGACGGTGTTCGCCGCAAACCTCAACGCGCCCTATGGTCTGGCCTTTGCCAACGGCAAGCTGTATGTGGCCAACCAGGATGCGCTGGTGCGCTTCGACTATACAGAAGGCCAGACCGAAGCTGACGGCCCGCCGACCAAGGTTACCGACCTGCCGGCGGCGATCAACCACCACTGGACCAAGGCGCTGACGGTTAGCGAGGACGGTCGCTATTTGTATGTGGGCATTGGCTCGAACAGCAACATCACCGAGCGCGGCCTGGAGGTGGAGGCAGACCGGGCCATGGTCTGGCAGGTGGATGCCGAAACCGGCGCGCATCGGCCTTATGCCACTGGCCTGCGCAACCCGACGGCGCTGACTATCCAGCCACAGACCGGGCAGTTGTGGGCAGTGGTCAACGAGCGCGATGAACTGGGGCCTGACCTTGTGCCGGACTATCTCACGTCTGTGCGTGAGGGTGGGTTCTATGGCTGGCCTTACAGCTACTGGGGGCAGAATGTGGATGAGCGGGTGCGGCCGCAGGACCCTGACAAGGTGGCGGCGGCGATCAAGCCGGACTACAGCCTGGGCTCGCATGTGGCGGCATTGGGTGTCGACTTCTCGACCCCCGCCATGGGCGAGCGTTTCGCTGACGGTGTGTTCGTCGGTGAGCACGGCAGTTGGAACCGACCTGACCCGGTGGGATACAAGGTGTTCTTCGTGCCATTTCGCAATGGCAAGCCGGCCGGTGAGCCGATCGACTTTGCGACAGGCTTTCGCGCAGCGGATGGCAAGACCCGTGGGCGGCCGGTGGGGGTGACAGTGGACCCACGCGGGGCCTTGATCATTGCCGATGACCTGGCCAATACGGTGTGGCGCGTTACGCGCAACCGTTGAACGCTGCGCGCTCAAGCAGGTAATGACTATGCTTGTCAGCGCGTGAACATTTCACGCCCCTATCCGGACTCGATAACATGGAAGCAGGCCTATGAACCCGATTCGTGCTCTCGCTCGTGCTGTAGCCCTTGCCACGCTGGCTTCGGCAGCCAGCTTTGCGGTGCAGGCTGCCGATATCCCGATTGGCAGCGAAGCGCTGGAAAGCCACGTCACCACACAGGTCACCGCCATTGACCTGGCCAACCGCCAGGTCACGGTAAAGGGCCCGGATGACAAGAAGGACGTGACGTTCCAGCTTACCGAGAAGGCCAAGGCGTTGCCTAACCTGAAGGTGGGCGACCAGGTCGACATCTATGTGACCCGTGCGGTGGCCTACGTACTCAACACCGACATTGGCGGGGCGCCGAAGGCGAGCGAAGAGTCCGGTACCATTCGTGCTACAGCAGATAACCCCAACCCGGGTGGCGAAGCCTTCCGCCAGGTCAGGGTCACTTCGCAGATCAAGAAGATCGACCTCAAGCAGCATGAGGTGAGCCTGTTGCCGCCAGAAGGCAAGCTTCAGGTGGTCAAGGTCGAGAACCCTGACTTGCAGAAGCGCATGAAGAACCTCAAGGTCGGCCAGACGGTTGATGCGATCTACACCGAAGTGCTGCGTGTGGAAACCTCGCGCTGACCCTTCATTGGGGCAGGCTGCGGGTTGCCCGGGCGTGGATCCGCCGTGATGCCTTGCATGCCGGCGGATGCTGTTCGAACAGCTGGATCACCCAGTCCGGGCGGGTCTTGCTGGCATCGTTGAGCCAGTTGGCGACCGAGTCCTGAGCATATTTGTCAGCCTCGGCCAGGTGCGGTACCAGCAAGGTTTCGGCGATTTCCGGCGTCTGCTTGAGCGCTGCAATGTGCTCGCACCAGACACCTCGTGGGCGCAGCACTTCGATGCAAAAGCGTCGTACCCTCGGGTTCTCATCGTTGACGTGCCGGCCAAGCAGCGCCAAGGCCTGCTCCAGCGTTTGGCTCAGGCGTGGACGCAAGGCCATCCAGGCCCATTCGCGTACTCCAAAATGCTCATCGCGGGCAAAGCGCAACTGGGCCAGCAGAGCCGGCTCCAGTGCTTGTGTGCGTGACAAGTGCACCTGGGCAAAGGCCGCCCAGCTGCGCACCGTATCTGAAATGTGCGAACTGCACTGTTCGAAAACTTCCTGGCGCAATGGCGAGGGGGCTTGTTCCAGCCACTGTCCAAGGCTCAGGCCAATGGCTGCAATTTTCTTGGACAGGCCCAGCGTGCAGGTTTCTTGCGCACAGGCGGCCAATTGTTCGACCAAAGCGCCAGGTAACTGGCTGGCCAAAGCGCTGACCAGAGTCGTCTGGTTCACTGCCAGGCATTCGGCAAGGTTGCGGGTGGGTAACAGCCCGTGATCAATCAGGGTTTTGCGTTCATCGGTCATCGAATGTGTTCCATCACATAAAGGTCAGGTTTGCATACAGCCAGGGCACGTGCTGCCAAGGCCCCCAGCATCCTAACCTGCCTGTCGGACAAGGTAGCGGTATATCCGTACAACGAATAATTCGCGTGCACCTTTTCGATTTCCATCAATGGCAAGAATTTTTGATCATTGCCTGGAAATGTGTCGGGAACGAGGACTGTCATGTTCAGCAAAACCCTGTGCCTTCTGTTGCTTCCCTTTGCCTTGGCATTGCTTGCCGGGGCGGTACTGCCGTTCCAGGCGGCGGCTAATGCTGCCGTTGGCCGTGCGCTGGGTCACTGGTTGTGGGGCGCGTTCACTTCGTTGACGGTAAGTTCGCTGGTGGTGATTGTGGCGTTACTGTTTCTTCGGGTGCCAGTACCGGACATGGGCAAGGCCTTGCAAGGACCTTGGTGGCTTTGGATCGGCGGGGTACTGGGGGCGATGTACGTGGCGGGTGCAGCAGCACTCATCCCTAAACTGGGGGCGGCGGGTTTTCTGGTGCTGGTGGTGGCGGGGCAGATTATCACGGCAGTGCTCGCCGACCACTTCGGGCTGATGGGGCTGGGGGGCAAGCCGCTCAGCCTGGCCAGGTTGGTGGGCGTGGCACTGATCTTGTGTGGGGTGTTGATGGTGCAGGGCGGCTGGTCGACACCGGCGCCGGCCGGTGCAACTGCTGCGGTGAAGCAGCCTGAAGGCTGATCAGCGCCCTGGCTGGCTACAGGCCCACACGGTTTCGCGTAGCCAGCGGTGCCCGGGGTCGCTGTCCTTGCGAGTGTGCCAGGCCTGCTGGTAATCGAACGAAGGAATGGCCAGTGGTGGGGTGAATTGGCGCAGTGCCGGGTGCTGGCGTAACGACCCCACTGCGCGGCTGGCCACTGTCAGTATCAGGTCGGTACCGGTCAGTACTTCGACTGCGGCGCTCCAGTGTGGCAGGGCCAGGGCAATGCGGCGGCGCAAGCCTTGCTCAGCCAGCGCCCGCTCAATTTCATCGAAAGCATCCGGGCGCATGGCCATGAGCACATGCGGGCGCGCCAGCCAGTCATCCAGGGCCAACTCGCCACTGGCCGGCAGCACCTGCCGATCAGCGACGCTGATGAAGCTGTCGGCGAACAACGGCTGGGCAGTGATGTCCAGGGGCAGGTCAGGAAACAACCCCATGGCCAGATCCAGTTCGCCGTCGAGCAACTGGGCAAGCATGGTTTCGCGGCTGGCCTGGCTGATGGCCAGGTCTACCCCGGGCGCCGCCTGGCGCAAATGGCGCAGCAGAGGGGGGAGGATGATGCGTGAGGAGTAGTCGGACAGCGACAGCCGAAACTGGCGCCGGGCCTTGGCCGGCTCGAATTGTGGGGTAGTCAACAGGTTGTTGAGATTGCCCAGCGCGTCCTGTAGCGGTTGGGCCAGTGCCAGGGCGCGTGAGGTCAGGACCATGCCGCCGCCTTGGCGTACCAGCAGGGGGTCGTCGAAATGCTTGCGCAGCTGCGCAAGGGCGTGGCTGACCGCCGGCTGGCTGCGGTGCAGGCGCAGCGCAGCGCGGGTTACGTGCCTTTCGCTGAGCAGGGCGTGAAGGGCGAGCAACAGATTGAGGTCGATCTTGCGCAGTTCATCCATGAGGTGCATGGCCTCGGTCGATTCTGATGGTGTTGATCAGCATAACAAATACGCGCCCGCTGCCCTGTACGGCGTCGCCTGCTTCGCGGGTAAACCCGCTCCTACATGGAGATACTCCCCACCCGTTTCACTTACTGCTCTGCCGGCGAGCGACGCCCTGAGCTTCAGACCCGCGGCTGAAATTGATTGATGCACCGGGTGCAGAAATCATCTGCATCCAGCCTGATTGTTCAGTTTTTCCTGACTTATTAGCCTGGCACGATCTCCATCCAGCAGGATTCGATCATGGCTAACCGCATCATTCTCAATAGCACCGGCACTGCCGATGTCATGCAGCTCGAACACGTACAAGTACAGGCGCCAGGGCCGGGCCAGGTCTGGCTGGAACAGACGGCCATGGGCGTAAACCCGCTGGACGTGCTGCAACGCAAGGGCGGCGCCCCCCTGGCACTGCCGTGTGGCCTGGGCCTGGAAGGTGCGGGCCGGGTTACCGCTATTGGCGACGGCGTACACAACGTGCAGGTGGGCGATCGGGTCGCTTATGCGACGGGGCCGGTCGGCGCCTACGCAAGTGGCCGGCTGTTCCCGGCCGAGCGACTGGTCAAGCTGCCGCCGCAGTTGGATGACGAAAGCGCCGCAGCGGTGTTGTTCAAGGGCATCACGGCGCAATATCTGTTGAACACCACCTATGCCGTTGGGCCGGGCACCCAGATCCTGCTGTACGGCGCGGCCGGTGCCTTGGGCCAGCTGATGGTGCCTTGGGCACGCCACTTGGGTGCGACGGTGATCGGTGTGGTGTCGCGCCCGCAAAGTGTGGCACGGGCACAAGCAGTGGGCTGCCACCATGTGCTGGTGTTTAATGCTGCAACCTTGGCCAGCCAGGTGCGCGAACTGACCCTGGGGCAGGGGGTGGACGTGGTGTACGACTGCGTGGGCAAGGTGTCGCTGGAGGCCTCGCTGGACAGCCTGCGGGTGCGTGGCCTGCTGGTGTCGTTCGGCGGCACTTCCGGTGCGCCGGCGGCCATCGAGGTGGCCACACTCAATGCCAAGGGCTCGCTGTACCTGACCCGGCCGTCGCTGGCGGCACACACCCGCACGGTCGGGGAGTACCAGTTACGCGCCGCCGATGTGCTGGCGGCGGTCGCCGAAGGTATCATCCAGCCTCGGGTCTGGCGTCGCTACCCGTTGGCCGAAGCGGCCAGGGCCCATGAGGACCTGGAGCAGGGGCTGTCGGAAGGCGCGCTGGTCCTTACTGCCTGATGCCCCCTCCCATTGCCGAGCCTTGCCATGGATGCCTTCGACAGCCGCCGCGCCGATGAACTCGCCACCTTGCTGGCCTTGCATGAGCAGGGTTCGTTCGCTGCTGCAGGGCGGCGGCTGGAGCGCCACCCCACGGTGCTGTCCAAGCGCCTGAGTGCACTGGAGGTGCGCCTGGGCATTCGTCTGGTGGAGCGCAGCACGCGACAACTGCGCTTTACCGATGAGGGCGAGCGGTTGGTGGCCAAGGTGCGCGAGGCCAACCGGCTGATTGCCGAAGCAGAGCAGGAAGCGGCAGAGGGGGCTGCCACGGTGCGTGGGCGCTTGCGCCTGGCGTTGCCTGGGGCCATGGGCCGGCGCTGGTTGAGCGGGATGCTGGCCGACTTTGTGCTGGCTTACCCGCAGGTGACGGTGGAGGCTGAGTATGCAGACCGCTTTGTCGATCTGATCGGCGAAGGGTTCGATGCTGCCATCCGTATCGGTGAGCTGGTGGACAACCGGCTGGTGGCCCGCAGGTTATGCGACCACGTGCGTATCCTGTGTGCGTCACCTGATTACCTGGCCCAACACGGCACGCCTGTTAAACCGGCCGATTTGTCCGGGCATAATTGCCTGGGCTTCAGTGGCTTGCGTTCCTTCCCTGAATGGCGGCTGATGAGCGCTGGCCAGCAGGTGAGTGTCAAAGTCGCTGGCAGCCTGCGCAGCAACGACAACGAAGCGCTGCTGGAAGCCGCGCGGCGAGGTGTGGGGATTCTGGCCGGGGGTGACTGGCTGATGGGGGAGGACCTGGCCAGCGGCCGCCTGGTGCGGGTGTTGCCGCAATGGCAGTTGGACGTGGCAGCGGGGATTTACCTGGTTAGGCCCACCGCGCGCCTGAACACGGCCGCATCGGGGGTGTTCAAAACCTGGCTTGAAGACCGCTTCAAGGCCGGTGCCCCGTGGCGCTGCTGACGCGGTCCTGGTCATTTATCGCCTTGCTACAGCATGCTGCACACACTGTTCGTAGTACGTTTGCTTGATCGCTGCAGGCTTTAGTCGCGAGCGGCTGTTATACGTCTGCTCGGTAATGCCGAAAGCCGTCATGCGCATCCACGGTTTGGGGAACTTGCGCACCTGCAGTTTTTTGCGCGTGGCGTACAGTGTTACCCCGGATAGCTTGGCCTGCTGGGCTTCACCGGCTATTTGCGCACCCCAGCCGCAGGTGTGGCGATCATTCTGGCTCAGTGCCCTGGCCTGGGCGCCGAAAGCGAGCGTGGTCAGCAGGCAGCCGGCCATCGTTGCTAGAAGTACTCGCATGTTGCTGTCCTAAGCATCTGAAGGAGAAGGGAGTTTGCCTTCGCTTTCGCAGGTTGGGGGCCAGTAATTTGCCCTCAGGCCATGGTCATGCGTAACCCGTGGGTGTAAGGCCAGCGCAAGCGGGGCCAGCTCGGCAGGGTGTTTGATAAATACCGCACCGGGAGTATGTGATCGTACAACTGCTTGCGCTATGATGAGCGCTGTCTTTCAAGGTGAAATACAGGGCAATGACAGAGCAGCAGGTACAGGCAAGGACCCGGCGCAAGCCGCGCAGTCTGGCCCAGGAACTGGTCACGGTGTTGACCGAGCGTATTCGCATTGGCCAGCTCAAGCGCGGCGACAAGCTGCCGACCGAATCGCAGATCATGGCTGAAGAAGGCGTCAGCCGCACCGTGGTGCGTGAAGCAATCTCGCGGCTGCAGGCCGCCGGTCAGGTCGAGACCCGTCACGGCATCGGTACCTTCGTGCTGGACGCGCCGGCTACCGGGGGCTTTCGTATCGACCCGGCGACTGTCGTCACCTTGCGTGAAGTGTTGGCGGTGCTGGAGTTGCGTATTGCCCTGGAGATCGAGTCGGCCGGCCTTGCGGCGCAGCGGCGCAGCGATGAAGAGCTGGCTGGCATGCGTGCAGCGCTGGACGAGCTGAACGAAGGGGCTGCGCACGCCACCGATGCAGTGTCGGCGGACTTCCAGTTCCACCTGCGCATTGCCCAGGCCAGTGGCAACCACTACTTCGCCGACATCATCAACCACCTGGGAACCAGCATCATCCCGCGTACTCGGCTGAATTCGGCGCGCCTGGCACATGATGACCAGGCGCATTACATGAGCCGGTTGATGCATGAGCATGAAGCGATCTACGAAGCCATCGCCCGACGTGACAGCGAAGGGGCGAAGATGGCCATGCGCATGCACCTGAGCAACAGCCGCGAGCGCCTGCGCCAGGTGCATGAAGAGGCTGAGGCGCAAGGGGCCTGAGGTACAAGCAAATGAAAAGCCCCGCCATGCGCGGGGCTCTCTTTTTCAGGCAACCGGTCAGATCGCCTGGTCACTCCACTGCCCATTCACCAGTCGGCGCAGGCCCAGTGGGTTGCCGTCGCGCAGCGCCTCAGGCAGCAGCGCCTGCGGGTAGTTCTGGTAGCACACCGGGCGCAGGAAGCGGTCGATGGCCAAGGTGCCGACCGAGGTGCCACGGGCGTCGGACGTGGCTGGGTAAGGGCCGCCATGGACCATCGCATCGCACACTTCAACGCCGGTCGGGTAACCATTGACCAGGATGCGACCGACTTTCTCTTCCAGCAGCGGCACCAGCCAGGCATAAACCTCGAAGTCTTCCGGCTCACCGATCAATGTCGCTGTCAGCTGGCCACGCAGGCCGAGCAGGGCGGCGCGCAGTTGGTCGTTATCCTGCACTTCGACAGCCACGGTGGTGGGGCCGAATACTTCTTCCTGCAACAACGGATCAGACTCGACCAGCAGGCGGGCATCGGCCTTGAACAGCTGGGCGCGGGCCTGGCTGCCTTCCTGAGCCTGACCGGCCAGGTGCTGGATACCGGCGTGGGCGTGCAGGTGCTCCAGGCCACCGACGTAGCTGCGCAGGCCGCCGGCGTTGAGCATGGTTTGCCCGGCCTGGGCATCCAGGTGTTGGCCCAGGTCGGCCAGCAGCTGGCTGTATTGCGGCGATTGCAGGCCGATCACCAGGCCCGGGTTGGTGCAGAACTGGCCGGCACCCATGCACACGGAACCAGCCAGTTCGCGGGCGATGGCCGCGCCACGCTTGGCCAGGGCGCCCGGCAGGATGATCACCGGGTTGATGCTGGACATCTCGGCAAACACCGGGATCGGCTGCGGGCGCTCGGCCGCCATGCGGCACAGGGCGTCGCCGCCTTTCAGCGAGCCGGTGAAACCAACGGCCTGGATAGCTGGGTGCTTGACCAGCCACTCGCCCACGCCGCCACCGAACACCATGTTGAATACACCCTTGGGCATGCCAGTACGTTCAGCGGCCCGCACGATGGCGCAACCGACCAGGTCGGCGGTGGCCATGTGGCCGCTGTGCGCCTTGAACACCACCGGACAACCGGCAGCCAATGCTGCGGCGGTATCGCCACCGGCAGTAGAGAAGGCCAGCGGGAAGTTGCTGGCACCAAATACGGCGACCGGGCCGACGCCGATACGCATCTGACGCAGGTCTACGCGGGGCAGCGGCTGGCGCTCGGGCTGCGCCAGGTCGATACGGGCGCCGAGGAAGTCACCACGGCGCAGCACTTGGGCGAACAGGCGCATCTGGCCGCTGGTGCGACCGCGTTCGCCCTGGATACGGGCGGTGGGCAGGGCGGTTTCGCGGCAGACGGTGGCAACGAAGGCATCATCCAGTTCGTCCAGCTCGGCGGCGATGGCGTCGAGGAATTCGGCGCGGCGCGCCGGGGCCAGTTGGCGGAACTCGGCGAAGGCGGCAGCGGCGGCCTTGGCGGCCTGGTCTACTTCGGCCTCGGTGGCTTGAACAAAGCTGTAAGGCAGGGCCTCGCCAGTGCTGGCGTCCAGGCTCTGCAGGCGCTGGGAGCCAGCGGCGCTGCGTTGGCCGGCGATGAAGTTGTGGCCAAGGATCTCAGGCATGGGGTGCTCCTGTAAGGTGAGAGAAAATCTGACGGGGCCTGCGCCCCTGAAACCATGGCATCAGGTAATCGGTGCCGGGTTGAACAGCGTGATGTCGTTGTGCAGGCGATGCTGCTCGGCCCAGGTCTGCTTGCGGCCGCTGGCCACGTCGAGGTAGTAATGGAACAGTTCCCAACCCAGCTCCTCGATGCTGGAGCGACCACTGGCGATGCGCCCGGCGTCGATGTCGATCAGGTCGGGCCAGCGCTGGGCCAGCTCACTGCGGGTGCACACTTTGACCACCGGCGCCATGGCCAGCCCGTATGGTGTGCCACGGCCAGTGGTGAACACATGCAGGTTCATGCCGGCAGCCAGTTGCAGCGTGCCGCAGACAAAGTCACTGGCTGGGGTCGCGCAGAAGATCAGGCCTTTGCGATTGACCCGCTCGCCTGGGCCGAGCACGCCCTGGATGGCGCCGCTACCGGATTTGACGATCGAACCCAGCGACTTCTCAACGATGTTGGACAAGCCACCTTTCTTGTTGCCCGGCGTAGTGTTGGCGCTGCGGTCGGCGGCACCTTGCTCCAGGTAACGGTCGTACCAGTCCATTTCCCGTATCAGGGCTCCGGCGACTTCCTGGTTTTCGGCACGTGAGGTCAGCATGTAAATGGCGTCGCGCACCTCGGTCACTTCCGAGAACAGCACGGTGGCGCCAGCGCGTACCAGCAGGTCGGAGGCATAGCCCAGCGCCGGGTTGGCGGTGATGCCCGAGAAGGCATCGCTGCCGCCGCATTGCATGCCAAGGATCAACTCGCTGGCGGGTACGGTTTCGCGGCGGCGCTGGTCGAGTTTCTTCAGGCGGGTTTCAGCCAGCTCCATGATCTGCTCGATCATTTCCACAAAGCCCAGGCTGGCGTCCTGCAGGCGGTAAAGCCACGGGTCGCTGAGGTCTACCGATGGGTCGTTGTCGTGCATCACCTGGCCAGCCTGCAGTTTTTCGCAGCCCAGGCTGATCACCAACGCTTCGCCGCCCAGGTTGGGGTTGCGCGCCAGGTTGCGCACGGTGCGGATCGGGATATAGGCGTCGCGGGCGTTGATGGCCACGCCGCAGCCGTAGCTGTGGGTGATGGCAACCACGTCATCGACATTGGGGTATTTGGGCAGCAGTTCGCTGCGGATGCGTTTGACCGCGTGTTCAAGCACGCCAGTCACGCACTGCACGGTGGTGGTAATGCCCAGGATATTGCGCGTGCCGACCGTGCCGTCGGCGTTGCGGTAGCCTTCGAAGGTAAACCCCTCCAGCGGCGGCAGTGGTTGCGGCACCGCATCGCAGCGCGGCAGGCTGTCCAACTCCGGCGCGGCCGGCATGGCCAGCTGGCTTTCCTGCACCCAGCTGCCCTGGCGCAAGTCTTCCAGCGCATAACCGATGATTTGCCCGTAGCGGCGCACCGGTTCGCCTTTGGCGATGGCCACGGTGGCAACCTTGTGGCTTTGTGGCACACCTTCGACCAGGGTCAGGCCGTCGGCGAAGCGGGCACCTTCGCCCAGGCCACCGTCGTTGACGACTACCACAACGTTGTCGTCATCGTGCAGGCGGACGTAGCGGGGCGAGTCGGAATGTTCGATCAACTGCATGTTTGGGCCCTACTTGTCAGGTTCTCAGGCTTTTGTACATCCGCCCGCGTCGGATGAGCCGGCGCGGGCGTGTTCACTCAGTGGCGCGAGCTGGCCAGCTCGCCGTTGGCGGCAGGCTCAGCCTGTGGCTTTGGGGCATCGTCGCGTAGCTCGATGCGCTTGATCGGGCCGACGATCACCAGGTAGCTGAACACCGCTACCAGGGCGTTGGCACCTACGTACACCAGCGCCCACTTGAACGAGCCTGTGGCGCTGATGATGTAGCCGATGACGATTGGCGTGGTGATCGAGGCGATGTTGCCGAAGGTATTGAACAGGCCGCCCGACAAGCCGGCGATCTGCTTCGGCGAAGTGTCTGCCACCACCGCCCAACCCAGCGCGCCGATGCCTTTGCCGAAGAAGGCCAGGGTCATGAAACCGACCACCATCCACTCGGCGTCGACGTAGTTGCAGAACACCATGGTAGTCGACAACAGCAGGCCACAGACGATCGGCAGCTTGCGCGAGAAGGTCAGCGAATTGCCACGGCGCAGCAGCCAGTCTGAGATGACCCCGCCCAACACACCGCCAATAAAGCCGCAAACCGCCGGCAGCGAGGCGATGAAGCCTGCCTTGAGAATGGTCATGCCACGTTCCTGCACCAGGTACACCGGGAACCAGGTGAGGAAGAAGTAGGTGATGGCATTGATGCAGTACTGGCCCAGGTACACACCCAGCAGCATGCGGCTGGTCAGCAGTTGCTTGATGTAGCCCCATTTCGGGCCATCGTTGCCACGCTTCTGGTCCATGTCGACCAGGCCGCCATTCTGCTCGATGTGTTCAAGCTCGTCTTGGCTGATGCGTGGGTGCTGGCGCGGGTTGTAGATGGTTCTCAGCCACACCATCGAGAAGATGATGCCCAGTGCACCCATGACCACGAATACGTGTTCCCAGCCAAAGCTGAACACGATCCAGCCCATGATCGGCGCGAACAGGGCCGTGGCGAAGTACTGGGCCGAGTTGAAGATGGCCGAAGCGGTGCCGCGCTCCTGGGTCGGGAACCAGGCTGCAACGATACGCGCGTTGCCTGGGAACGACGGGGCCTCGGCGAAGCCGACGAGGAAGCGCAGGGTGAACAGCGTGACGACCGCCCAAGCCACTGGCAAGCCACCGACAAAGCCCTGCAACAGGGTGAACAGTGACCAGGTGAAAATGCTGAAGGCGTAGACGTTTTTGGAACCGAAGCGATCGAGCAGCCAGCCACCAGGGATCTGGCCAGCCACGTAAGCCCATCCGAAGGCGGAGAAGATATAACCGAGGGTTACGGCGTCAATGCCGAGGTCTTTCTGCAGGCTGGAGCCTGCGATGGCGATGGTAGCGCGGTCGGCATAGTTGATCGTGGTCACCAGAAACAGCATGAACAGGATCAGGTAGCGCACATGCGTCTTCTTAGTCGCTTGCATGCTGGTAATACTCCCACTAGTTATTTTTGTGCGGGCTCACGAATTGTAACCGGAGTGGGGCAGGCCCACTCCGGGCGCGGCGTCTGGCAGGCCGCGGGCAGCGCTTACTGCGGGCCCATCTTGTCCATCAGCGCGGCAAGCATTTCGTACTCTTCAGCGGTGAGGTCGGTCAGCGGGGTACGCACCGGGCCTGCGTCGTAGCCGGCAATCCTGGCGCCGGCCTTGACGATGCTCACGGCGTAACCGGCCTTGCGGTTGCGGATGTCCAGGTACGGCAGGAAGAAATCGTCGATCAGCTTGGCGACGGCAGCGTGGTCGTCACGGGCGATGGCGTTGTAGAAGTCCATGGCGGTTTTCGGCACGAAGTTGAACACCGCAGAGGAGTAAACCGGTACGCCCAGGGCCTTGTAGGCGGCAGCATACACTTCGGCGGTCGGCAGGCCACCCAGGTAGCTGAAGCGATCGCCCAGGCGGCGACGGATCGACACCATTAGTTCGATATCACCCAGGCCGTCCTTGTAACCGATCAGGTTCGGGCAGCGCTCGGCCAGTTTTTCCAGCAAGTCGGCGTTCAGGCGGCAGACGTTGCGGTTGTACACCACCACGCCGATCTTCACCGATTTGCACACGGCTTCAACGTGGGCGGCAACACCGTCCTGGCTGGCTTCGGTCAGGTAGTGCGGCAGCAACAGCAGGCCCTTGGCACCCAGGCGCTCGGCTTCTTGTGCATATTCGATGGCCTGGCGGGTAGAGCCGCCAACGCCGGCGAGGATCGGTACCGAAGTGGCGCAGGTGTCGACGGCGGTCTTGATCACCTGGCTGTATTCACTGGCGGCCAGCGAGAAGAACTCACCGGTGCCACCGGCGGCGAACAGGGCGCTGGCGCCGTACGGGGCCAGCCACTCCAGGCGCTTGATGTAGCCAGCCTGGTTGAAGTCGCCCTGGGCGTTGAAGTCGGTGACCGGGAAAGACAGCAGGCCGTGGGAGAGGATGGATTTGAGTTCTTGTGGATTCATTGTTGTTGGCATCCTGTGGCGCTTGGGTGAAGGGTGTTGTTTTGCGTTGGAGGTAAGTTATCGTACAACATGAGTGATGGCTAGTCTTCTTGCAGAAAATTTTTGTGGGGAGGCACCGGTAATCGGCTCAAGGTTTGGTTTTTTGCAGATATCGAGCGCAGCAGATCTGACGACTACCATTCGGCAGTCATCGTATCTCTTGTAGGGAAAGGCAAAAAAACGATCGCGGAGACAGGCACAAGCCCGCCGCCCGCATCCACGGGAAGTGTTCTGGGACCAGCAGAGGGTGACCGGGGAAACGGGGGCGGCCTTGCGCCGCCCCGCGATCAAAGCAGAGGAAACTGAAGGTCAGGCAGCGCGCTTGATCTGCGCTTTGCGTACCTGGGCCCGGCATGCATCACCGAAGGCCTGGAAGATCTTGATCGAATCCGGGTTCTTTGCCGCTTGCCACTCAGGGTGCCATTGCACGGCGAACAGGAATGGCGAGATGCTCGGGGCGTGAATGGCTTCGACCAGGCCGTCTTCGGCGTGGGCGATGGCCTCGATGCCGGCGCCGAGCTTGTGCAGGCCCTGGCCATGCAGCGAGTTGACGCGGATCTCGTCGGTACCCAGGGTGTCGCGCAGCCAGCTGCCCGGCTTGATTTTCACGCTGTGTACCTGGGCGTATTGCACCTCGACCGGGTCTTCCGGGTTTTCCCGGTGGTCGTTGAAACCAGGCTCGGCGTAAACCTTCTGGTAGATGTCGCCACCCAGCGCCACGTTGATTTCCTGCATGCCACGGCAGATGCCGAAGATGGGCAGGCCACGCTTGAGGGCTGCCTTGACCAGCGGAATGTCAAACAGGTCGCGGTTCTGGTCCTGGCCTTTGCCTGGGGTCTGGTTTTCCTGGCCGTACAGGGCCGGGTCGATGTTGCTGCCAGCGCCGGTCAGGTATACGCCGTCGGCCATGTCCAGGTAGGTCTCGAGGTCATCAGTGCCGCAGCAGGTGGGCACCAGCACCGGGACGCAATCGGCGAACTCGACCAGCGGGGTGATGTATTTGTGGGTCATGACCTGATAGTCATGGCCTTTGCGCTCTTGGCTGCCCATGGTCATCAGGACGACGGGTTTGCGCAGGGAAGGTTGCTTGTTGCCAATGTTGCTGTTGGACATATGTCACCTTGGGACAGGTTCAGCCTGTCGTTGTTGTGCAGGCGCACGGCGCGGGGCTCTGAGTGCTGCCTGTAGCCCCGAGCACTGCCGGCTCGTCGAGGTGACGATTCCGGTCGGGGCCTGTAGATAGCTTGCCAGAGCCGTTCGATATGTCAAACGACGGAAGCGGGCTTTATAGTGGGGAATGCACCGGTTTTTGGGGGCTGAAACCGTTGCGGGCCTGTGGCGACGTGGGTTTGGCGGGGGGGAGGTCAATAATATTTAACGATGCAGTTGGGTCTTTGCAGCGGTGCAATGAAGGAGGGGCTGTTCTGGCCTCTTGGCGGGCAAGCCCGCTCCTACAGGATCACCTCAGGCTTCCAGGCCTGCATTGAACCTGTAGGAGCGGGCTTGCCCGCCAAGAGGCCAGAACAGGTTTCAGTGCAGTATCTGCGCCAGGAACCCCTTGGCCCGCTCAGTCCGCGGCTGGTTGAAGAACACCTGCGGCGGGCTGTCTTCAATGATTTGCCCGCCCTCAAGGAACAGCACCCGCTCGGCCACCTGCCGGGCAAAGCCCATTTCATGGGTAACGCACAGCATGGTCATGCCGGTGCCTGCCAGTTGCACCAGCACATCCAGCACTTCGGCGACCATTTCCGGGTCCAGCGCCGAAGTCGGCTCGTCAAACAGCATGATCCGCGGTTTCATGCACAGCGCCCGGGCAATCGCCACGCGTTGTTGCTGGCCGCCAGACAACTGGCTGGGGTATTTGTGTGCCTGGCTCTCGATACCCACCTTCTTCAGGTACATCCGTGCCCGTTCCTCGGCGTCCTTGCGCGACAGCCCGCGTACGCTGGTAGGGGCCAGCAGGCAGTTGTCGAGTACGCTCATGTGCGGGAACAGGTTGAAGTGCTGGAACACCATGCCGATGTCGCTGCGCACCTGCGCCGCCTCGCGGCTGGTGGCAGCCAGGTCGATACCGCCTACCTGGATGCTGCCCTGCTGGGCGATTTCCAGGCGGTTGATGCATCGGATCAGCGTCGACTTGCCCGAGCCGGACGGCCCGCACAGCACGATGCGTTCACCTTCGCGCACTTGCAGGTCGATGTTGCGCAGTACGTGGAACGCGCCGTAATGCTTGTTCAGGCCTTCGATGCGGATCAGCACCGGACGCGGGTCGGGTTCAGGGGCAAGGGTGGCAAGGCTCAGTGGTGCGGTCATCTTGTTGTTCTCCCGCGTGGGTTCAGTCGAAACGGGTCGCGCTATAGGGCGCGGGGTCGGTGAAGGGGCGTTCGCCGGTGACCAGTTCGGCCAGCAGGCGGCCGCTGACCGGGCCCAGGGTGAGGCCGTGGTGGGCGTGGCCGAAGTTGAACCACAACCCTGGGTGGCGCGGCGCTGGGCCGATCACCGGGCGCATGTCGGGCAGGCACGGGCGGCGGCCCAGCCATGGCGTGTCGTCCAGGCGCTCACCCAGGGCCGGGAACAGCTTGCGCGCCAGGGCCTCGCAGCGGCCCAGCTGAATCTGGTTGACAGGCGCACCGGCTGCGTCAAATTCGATGCCGGTGGTCAGGCGTACGCCGCGCGCCATCGGCGCCAGCACGTAGCCGCCCTGGGTATCGCAGATCGAGTGCTCCAGCTGTGCGCCGCCACGGGTGCTGTAGTGCATGTGGTAGCCGCGCTTGATCGCCAGCGGGATCTGATAGCCCAGGCCGCTGAACAGGTCGGCTGACTGCGGACCAAGGCAGGCCACCACCTCGTCGGCGGTAACCGGGCCGCGGCGGCTGTCGACCTGCCATTTGCCATCCACCTGGCGCAGGCTGCGCGCATCACCATGCAGGAACTGCCCGCCGCGTTGCTGGAACAGTGCCGCATAGCCACGGGTGAGGGCGCCGGGGTTGTTAACGGTCTTTGGGTCGAGCCAATGGATGCCGCCAACCACGGTGGCGTCCAACTGATGCTCGCGGGCCTGCAGTTGCCCGCATTCGAGAATTTCGAACTGCAGGCCATATCGGCTCAGGCCCATGGCATCGGCCTTGGCCTGCTGGAACAACGATGGGTCGCGGAACACCTCGATCCAGCCTTTGGCCTGCACCAGCCCCTCAAGGCCAGCCGCCGCAATCAGCGCGTCGTGTTCTTCGACACAGCGCTGCACCAGCGGCAGCATGTCGGCGGCAGCGCCCGCCAGCCGGCCGGGTGCCGACTGGCGCCAGTAGCGCCACAGCCACGGAGCGGCCTTGGGCAGGTGCGCCAGGCTGTAGCGCACATCGGGCTGGCGGTTCAGGCCGTAGCGCAGCAGTGCACCCAGTTGCCGCGGGAAGGCATAAGGAATGACACTGGAGCGCTCGATCAGCCCGGCGTTGCCGTGGCTGGTGCCGCTGCCGGGTTCGTCACGGTCGATCAGGATCACCTGGCGCCCGCGAGCCTGCAGGTGCAGGGCGGTGCTGACGCCGACGATGCCGGCGCCGAGGACAAGGGTCTGGCAATGCATGGAACGTATCCTTAGGTCAGTTCAGGTGGCGGCCCAGGCGGGCTTCCAGGTGTTTCAGCAGGCGCCGCACCAGTTCGACGATCACCAGGTAGAGCACGGCGGCCCACAGGTAGATCTGGAAGTCGAAGCTGCGCGAGAAGGCCAGTTTGGTCACGCCCATCAGGTCGTAGATGGTCACCAGCGAAGCAATTGCGCTGGCTTTGATCATCAGGATCAGTTCGTTGCCCAGAGGGCCGATGGCTACCAGCAGCGACTGCGGCAGGATCACCTTGAAGAAGGTGGTCGAGCGCTTCAGGTTCAGTGCCCGCGCCGCTTCATGCTGGCCAGGGGCTACGGCCATCAGGCTGCCACGGAAGATCTCGGCCTGGTAGGCGGCGGTATTCAGGGTGAACGCCAGCAGGGTGCAGAACCACGCTTCGCGGAAGAACCACCACAGGCCGACGTCTTGCCAGAAGCCCTTGAGCGAGCCCAGGCCGTAATACAGCAGGAACAACTGGGCCAGCAGTGGCGAACCGCGGAAGAAGTACACATAGCCGGCGGCCATGCGTTGCAGCAGCACGCTGCGCGACATGCGCGCCAGGGCCAGCAACAGGCCCAGCACCGCGCCCAGGCTGAAGGAAATGGCCACCAGTTTGGCGGTTACCAGCAGGCCGTCAAGGAAGCGTGGGCCGTAGCGCTCCAGCAGGTCGGGGTCGAGCACCAGTGCCAGCAGTTGGTCGAGGCTCATGCGCGTGCTCCTTGCAGGTGGCGATTGCTGCGCCGTTCGATGTAGGCGAACACACGCCCGGACAGTGCCGCGAACAGCAGGTAGCCCAGGCAGGCGACGCCGTAGAAGAACATCGGCTCCTTGGTCACGCTGACCGCCAGGTTGGTCTGGCGCATCAGGTCGACCAGCGAGATGGTCGACACCAGCGAAGTGTCCTTGAGCAGCGACAGCCAGTTGTTGGACAAGCCAGGCAGGGCGATACGGGTCAGTTGTGGCAGCAGCACCTTGAAGAACCCGGTGCGCTTGCTCAGGCCCAGCGCCGAGCACGCTTCCACTTGGCCCTTGGGCAGGGTCTTGAAGGCTGCCAGCCAGATCTCGCTGGAAAACGCGGCGAACACCAGGCTGAAGGCGATCATCGCGGCGAGGAAGGTGTTGATCAGGAACTCACCCTCATAGCCCATGGCGGCGAGGATCTTCTGCGCGGCGATCTGGCAGCCGTAATAGATGATGAGCAGCGTCAGCAACTCGGGCAGGCCGCGGAACACGGTGGAAAAGGTGGTGGCCCAGGCCCGTGGCAGGCGCTTGCGCGAGCGCGCGGCCAGGGCGACTACCAGGCCCAGTGGCAGGCCGATGGGCAGGCAGGCCAGGGCCAGCGAAACGGTAACCAGCGCGCCGGCCAGCAGTGCCTGGCCCCAGCCTCCGCTGGCGAAGGACAGCAAGGACAATTGATCGAGCATGACAAACCCCTTGGGCGGGTAGTGCGATCTCTGTGGGAGCGGCCTTGCGTCGCGAAAGGGCTGCGTAGCGGCCCCAGGATTCATGCAACTGCACAGATTGCCGGGGCCGCTGTGCGGCCCTTTCGCGACGCAAGGCCGCTCCCACAGGGGTTGCGCAAAACTTCCTGAAGATCAGTTGTAGATATCGAAAGCAAAGTACTTGCTGGCGATCTTCTGGTAGGTGCCGTTGGCCACGATCTGTTGCAGCGCGGTGTTCAGGCGCTGGCGCAGGGCTTCGTCATCCTTGCGCACGGCAATTGCGGCATCGGCCTTGGTGTCGGCCACGTCACCGAGGATCTTGCAGCAATCGCCGCCGTTCTTGCTCATCCACTCGTGCAGCGGGAATTTGTCGGCGATCACGCCGTCAAGGCGGCCGGCGGCCAGGTCGGCGTTGGCCTCGTCCATGGTCGGGTACAGCTTAACGTCGGCACCGGCCTTGCCATACACGTCTTCGGCGTAGATGGCCTGGGTGGACGACGACTGCGCGCCGACGGTGTAGCCGACAAAGTCGGTCTGGGCGCTGTCGATCTTGCTGTCCTTGGCCACCGCAACTGTCAGCGGGGTGCGGTAGTAGTGGTCGGTGAAGGCGATTTTCTTGCGCCGTTCTTCGGTGTCGATCATCGACGCGACCACCGCGTCGTACTTGCGCGCCATCAGTGCCGGGATGATGCCTTCCCAGTCCTGGGCCACCAGCGTGCATTCGACTTTCATCTGTTCGCACAAGGCATGGGTGATATCGATGTCAAAACCGTGCAACTGGTTATTGGCATCGACATAGTTGAAGGGCGGGTACGCACCCTCGGTGGCGAAGCGCAGGGTTTCGGCACTGGCGGCACCCGCCAGCAGCAGGGCGCACGCACCCACCAAGGCCATGGACTTGTTCATCTCGCACCTCATTGCACTCTTGCTATTGTTGTTTGCCCGCCGACCACGAGGTGTAGCCGACGAATTCGTTATGTAGAGCGGCAGTCGCTTCCAAGCGTTTTTCAACATCTGGTCCGAGCTTCTTGCAGACCTCGTTGACCATCAGGTGCACCCACGACAGCATCGCCGAGGTGGATTCCCAGAACAGATTGAACTCGGTGGGGATGCGGAACACCTCGTCGGCATTGGCATCGGCCCAGTCACAGAAGGTGTCGGTCACCAGGGTGACCGCAATGCCAGCCTCGCGCGCCTTCTGGCACAGCATCAGGGCGTGGCGGGAATAACGGCGTGCCTCGAACACCACCAGGGCGCTGTCTTCGGCGCGGCCCAGCAACACTTCGCCGAAGTGCCCGGCGCTGAGGTCAACCAACTGCACGCCGTCGCGCAGGTATTGCAGCAAGTGGCTCATGCACATGGCGACGCCGCGCTCGGTCTGAAAACCGGCGACAAATACCCGCGGCTTGTTCGCCAGGCGTTGCGCCACACTGTGCCAGGCCGCGCTCTGGCGGTACTCGTGCACACGTACCAGGGCGGCGATTTCCAGCTCCAGGCTGCCGCCGTTGTCGCTGGCGTCCTGGCTCTGGCGGTAATCCTGCAAGCGGTCACCGACCAGCCACGGGCCATCGCCCAGGTCGTTCTGCAAGTCTTGCTTAAGTGCCTTGAGGTGGGCATAACCCAATGAGCGGCAGAAACGCCCGACGCTGGATTCGCTGACGCCGAGCTTGGCAGCAATGCTGGCTGAAGTCTGAAACGGCAGTTCGTGGAGGTTGGCAAGCATGTAGGTGGCGATCTTGCGGCCCGAGGCAGCGGCCCCTTCGAGGCTGTTTTCCAGGCGTTGCTTGATCGGTTGGCTCATGCTGCGGCTCCAGGGAGGTGAGGCTTGGAAAGAAAATGAATGTTTTCTGTCATCAAGTCAATATTTGACAGATAGCTGTCACATGCAGGAAAGTTTTTGTCGTTGCAACGCTGTAGCCATTCCAATACCAACAAGGAGCTTCAGATGTCCGCACCTTCTACCAGCACCGTTGTGCGCGTGCCTTTCAACGAGCTGCAGGCCCTGTTGCAGGCCATTTTCCAGCGCCATGGCTGCAGCGACAGCGTGGCCCAGGTGCTGGCCAGCAACTGCGCCAGCGCCCAGCGCGATGGCGCCCACAGCCATGGGGTGTTCCGCATGCCCGGTTATGTGTCGACGTTGGCCAGCGGCTGGGTCGATGGCAAGGCGGTGCCCAAGGTCACCGACGTGGCCGCCGGCTATGTAAGCGCCGATGCCGGCGGCGGGTTTGCCCAGCCAGCACTGGCAGCAGCCCGCGGCTTGCTGGTAGCCAAGGCACGCAATGCCGGCATTGCCGTGCTGGCGATTCATAACTCGCACCACTTCGCAGCGCTGTGGCCAGACGTGGAACCATTCGCCGACGAAGGCCTGGTTGCCCTGAGCGTGGTCAACAGCATGACCTGTGTCGTGCCCCATGGCGCGCGCAAGCCACTGTTCGGCACCAACCCCATCGCATTTGCAGCACCTTGTGCCGAACATGACCCGATCGTCTTCGACATGGCCACCAGTGTCATGGCCCATGGCGATGTGCAGATTGCCGCGCGTGCCGGTCAGCAGTTGCCGGAAGGCATGGGCGTGGATGCCAACGGCGAGCCGACCACCGAGCCCAAGGCGATTCTGGAAGGCGGCGCCTTGCTGCCTTTTGGCGGGCACAAGGGCTCGGCGCTATCGATGATGGTCGAGCTGCTGGCAGCGGCCCTGACCGGCGGCAATTTCTCCTGGGAATTCGACTGGTCGGGGCACCCGGGCGCGAAGACGCCATGGACGGGCCAGTTGATCATTGTCATCGATCCGAGCAAAGCCGAAGGCGAACGCTTTGCCCAGCGCAGCCGCGAACTGGTGGAGCAGATGCAGGCAGTGGGGCTGACGCGCATGCCGGGCGAGCGGCGTTATCGCGAGCGTGAAGTGGCTGAGGAGGAGGGCGTGGCGGTGACCGAGCAGGAGTTGCAAGGCCTGAAAGAGCTGCTGGGCTGAGCCGGCCTCTTCGCGGGCAAGCCCGCTCCTACGACGTGATCACATGTCTGGAAGGTTGTGGTGTCGTTGTAGGAGCGGGCTTGCCCGCGAACATTCCAGCCTAAATCCCCAGCCATGCAATGTTGCATAGACAACCTTGCACAATAGTGGATGTTCCTGAGCCCACTCTCCGGGTATGCTCAGGGCTGACTTTTCGTACTGTCCTGATCCAAGGAGCTGCACGCTGTGTTCAAACATGTCGATGCCTATGCCGGCGACCCGATCCTCTCGTTGATGGAAACCTTCAAGGCCGACCCGCGCGCCGACAAGGTCAACCTGAGTATCGGCCTGTACTACGATGAGGCCGGCGTGGTGCCGCAACTGGCGGCGGTGGATGCGGTTGAAAAGCGCATCGCCGGTCAGGATCATGAAGCATCCCTGTACCTGCCGATGGAAGGCTTGGCCAGCTACCGCCAGGCGATCCAGGCGCTGCTGTTCGGTGCCGATCACCCGGCTGTGACCGGCGGCCGCGTTGCCACCGTGCAAACCGTGGGCGGCTCCGGTGCGCTGAAGGTCGGTGCCGACTTCCTCAAGCGCTACTTCCCGCAGTCGGAAGTCTGGGTCAGCAACCCGACCTGGGACAACCACCGTGCCATCTTCGAAGGCGCTGGTTTCAAGGTGCACACCTACCCGTACTTCGACCAGGCCACCCGCGGCGTGGACTTCGACGGCATGCTGGCCACCTTGCAGACCCTGCCGGCCAACAGCGTGGTCTTGCTGCACCCGTGCTGCCACAACCCCACCGGTGCCGACCTGGAACAACACCAGTGGCAACAAGTGGTCGAAGTGGTCAAGGCCCGCCAACTGATCCCGTTCCTCGACATCGCCTACCAGGGCTTCGCCGAAGGCCTGGTGGAAGACGCCTACGCCATTCGCGAAATGGCCCGCGCCGGCGTGCCGTGCCTGGTCAGCAACTCGTTCTCGAAAATCTTCTCGCTGTACGGCGAGCGGGTAGGGGGCCTGTCGGTGGTGTGCGACGACGATACCACTGCCCAGAGCGTGCTGGGCCAGCTCAAGGCGACCGTGCGCCGCAACTACTCCAGCCCGCCCAACTTCGGCGCCCAGCTGGTGGCAGGTGTGCTGAGCGATGCCGGCCTGAATGCCCAGTGGGCCGAAGAAGTCGAAGTGATGCGCAAGCGTATCCTCGACATGCGCCAGGCGCTGGTCGATGCCCTGGCCGTACTGCTGCCAGGCCAGGACTTCCAGTTCTTCCTGCGCCAGCGCGGCATGTTCAGCTACACCGGCTTCAGCGTCGAGCAGGTGCGTCGCCTGCGTGACGAGTTCGGTGTGTACCTGATCGACAGCGGCCGTGTATGCATGTCCGGCCTGCGCCCGGCCAACCTGCAACGGGTTGCCGAAGCGTTTGCTGCCGTTCAGAAGTAACCCTCCAGGGGCCCTGCGCGGCCCCTCCTGTGCAGCCGCAGCCCTTGTGGGGCTGCGGCTTTTGTGGGACTGTCTCGCTGAATTTCCAAAAGCTGGCGCGATCCCTGTGGGAGCGGGCTTGCCCGCGAACACGGGCAAAGCCCGTGCCATCCACCGCGGTGTCTTTTCCGCGGTAAACTCGCCCCCACAGCCACCCCCTCCAGTTCGCTGACACACTGGTTCTCAAGGTGCTGCAATCGGACTCGAACAGATCTCACCGAGTCAAAACCACCTGTCATAATTACCAGTTGTGACAAAAGGCCCAGCCCCAAATACTTGCTCTTCCGTAAAAGACTTCAAGTGCGAGGGCGAGTGATGAGGCTGTTTTATTGCGCAGGGCAAGCTCACACCTTCAAGTCGAAAGAGGGGGTTCGACAAATCATTCGCCATGGTCGAGAGGTGCTCGCAGAGTGCAATACAGCTACCCGAATTGTGTGGGGAGATAAACAGGCCTCAGTCTTGGGGGGGTTAGAAACTTTTCGCTCTATTCGCTATAGTGTCTACGGAGGGAGTGGTGTCGCTGCCAATTTGCCAGGCCTGATCGGCTATGCCGGATACTACCTGGAGGCACTTTCCGGCCACTATGTACTTGGCAATGGTTACCGCAGTTACAGTTCTGGCTTGATGCGTTTTTTATCTCCCGATCGCTTGAGTCCCTTTGGTCTAGGCGGTCTGAATAGTTATGGCTATTGCGCAGGGGATCCGGTAAATAATATTGATCCGGATGGGTATGCTCCAGTCACACTCATGAGTGTTTTTAGTAGGCTCAATAGCGCTTTTGGTCGAGTGACTGGAGCCTCGCTGGTACCAATGGTGACTGCAAAAAAATATGAAGGAAAAGTTGTATTTCGCTTGGGCGGTCTCACAGCGTTTGAATCCAATAAACGGTCTGGAAGCAATTTGCCGACCCTTTATATTAGCGCGAATGGAATACCTGGGGCTATTAGTTTGGGTCCAGATGATCATGTTGTTCCGGTGTCTGTTCAGAGTCTACACGATATGCTTGTCCAAGGTGGTGTAGAGATGCGAGGAAGACAAACGCATTTTCTCGTTTGCTATTCAGCGACGAAGCTTCCAACAACGGGAAAGTCAGTGGCATCTGAAATGGCGGCGCTAACAAATGCCCAGTCTTCAGGGTATACCTCAGCGATTTGGACTTGGGAGGGTACAACAAGCGAAGGGTACACTTTTATAAAGGCACATGGCCTTTTGGGTGGGACATCGACAAAAACACGCGTAGGTACCATCAGGAATCCATACAAGTTAAATAACAACGCAAACCAACTTGCCGAGTGGAGCAGGCAAGGGATTGTCGATAGGCCTCGCGATGCATACTGATGTATCTTTAACTTAGCCTCACCACAGACGGTTTGGCGACTGTAGAGTATCTGAATGCTCCATCTGGAGGCTCCGTATCTGTCCGAAGGTACTCCCTGCCCGGTTTGCACCCGAGAAACCCTCGACGGGTTGCCGACGCCTTCTCTGCCGTCCAGAAATAACCTTTCAGGGGCCCTGCGCGGCTGCGCCCCCTTTCGCGACACAACCCACTGGTGTACCTCAACTTGTAAAGACAAGTGCAACCGCCCCTCGGAAAAGGGCTTCGCAAGTGCAACCTTTCCGTGCACAATCCGGCCCCTCTTTTCCGGTTGAGTTGGGCGAAAGCACTATTTCGCCATTCTCAGCCTGTTGCAGTCTTGCGAGTGGAGCTTCACCCGGAATGAATGAGCAGGCCCCAAGCGTTGAACAACGCTTTGCAGAATCGACCCCCGCCGCCCTCGGCAGCTGGGCGCGTCACGACACCACCTGGATGCTGGGCCTGTTCGGCACAGCCATCGGCGCCGGAACCCTGTTCCTGCCGATCAACGCCGGCCTTGGCGGCTTCTGGCCGCTGCTGATCCTGGCCATACTGGCCTTCCCGATGACGTACTTTGCCCACCGCGGGCTGACCCGTTTCGTCCTTTCCGGGCGCAACGATGGCGACATCACCGAGGTGGTCAAGGAGCACTTCGGCAGCTCCGCCGGTACTGCGATCACCGTGCTGTACTTCTTCGCCATCTTCCCCATCCTGCTTATCTATAGCGTGGCGCTGACCAACACCGTGTCCAGCTTCATGGAGCACCAGCTGCACATGCAGCCGCCACCACGGGCCATCCTGTCGTTCGTGCTGATTCTCGGCCTGCTGGCCATCGTGCGCTGCGGCGAGCAGGCCACGGTCAAGGTCATGAGCCTGCTGGTGTACCCGTTCATCGTTGCCTTGGCACTGCTGGGCCTGTACCTGGTGCCGCACTGGACCGGCGGTATCCTCGACAGCGCCACCCAGGTGCCGCCGGCGTCGGCCTTCCTGCACACCCTGTGGCTGGCCATTCCGGTGATGGTGTTCTCGTTCAATCACTCGCCGATCATCTCGGCCTTTGCCGTTGACCAGAAGCGCCGTTACGGCGAGCACGCCGACGAACGCAGCGGCCAGATCCTGCGCCGTGCCCACCTGCTGATGGTGGTGATGGTGCTGTTCTTCGTGTTCAGCTGCGTGCTCACCCTCAGCAGCGCCCAACTGGCCGAAGCCAAGGCACAGAACCTGTCGATCCTGTCTTACCTGGCCAACCACTTCAGCAACCCGACCATTGCGTTCGCGGCGCCGCTGATCGCCTTCGTGGCCATTGCCAAGTCGTTCCTGGGCCATTACATCGGCGCCAGCGAAGGCCTGAAGGGCATTATCACCAAGACCGGCGCGCGCCCGGGAGCCAAGGCCCTGGACCGCGTGGTTGCTGCACTGATGCTGGTGGTGTGCTGGATTGTTGCCACCCTCAACCCTAGCATCCTCGGCATGATCGAGTCGCTTGGCGGCCCGATTCTCGCGGTGCTGCTGTTCCTGATGCCGATGTACGCCATTCGTCGTGTACCGTCGATGCGCAAGTACAGCGGTGCGGCCTCCAACGTGTTCGTCGTGGTGGTTGGCCTGGTTGCGTTGACTTCGGTGGTGTACGGCCTGCTGGGCTGATTCGCCCCCAGCAATAAAGAATGCCCGGGTCGCTTGTCGCAACCTGGGCATTTTTTTGTCCACAAAAACTGTCGGGAAATAGAACAATTTCACCGGACCCATAGGCACCCGGCCGGCTTCATGCTTAACTCAGTGTCCTTTTCAAACCCAGCATAAGGATTTCGTCATGGCTCAAGTGACTCTCAAAGGCGGCCCGGTTCAGGTTAACGGCAACCTGCCACAGGCCGGCGCCCAGGCTCCGGCTTTCTCTCTGGTCGGTGAAGGCCTGGCTGACAAGTCGCTGAAAGACTTCGCCGGCAAGCGCAAAGTGCTGAACATTTTCCCAAGCGTCGACACCCCAACCTGCGCTACCTCCGTGCGCAAGTTCAACGCCCAGGCCAATGATGTCGCCAACACCGTGGTGCTGTGCATTTCCGCCGACCTGCCATTCGCCCAGGCCCGCTTCTGCGGCGCTGAAGGCCTGGAGAACGTGAAGAACCTGTCGACCCTGCGTGGCCGCGAGTTCCTGGAAAACTACGGCGTTGCCATCGCCGACGGCCCGCTGGCCGGCCTGGCTGCCCGTGCCGTGGTAGTGCTGGACGAGAATGACAAGGTGCTGCACAGCGAGCTGGTTGGCGAAATTGCTGACGAGCCGAACTACGATGCAGCGCTGGCTGTACTGAAGTAAGGGTTGTTGGGGCAGGGCGGCTGAGTCCTGTTCTGGCCTCTTCGCGGGTAAACCCGCGCCTACATCGGGCGGTGGGGTGGCACAGATCGGTGGCACGACACAAATCGGTGTGGGGGCGGGTTTACCCGTGAAAGGGCCAGCACAGGCAACGGAACCCTCAAGCCCGCCACCGCCCCAAGCAACACTCTGTAACGGCCCGGAACGATTTCCGGGCCGTTTTCATTTAAAATTCCGTGTCTTGGCAACGTCAGCCAAAGGTAAACCTCTGGTAAAGGCCCTTTGCTAAAACGATGCCAGTGCTTATCGTTCACCCTCCCCAAGTCGTTACTCCGAACAAGGTTCGTTCAACCCATGCAAGCGTCCAATTCCCGTTCCCCCCGTCGCTGGCTCGTCGGCCTGCTGATCCTGCTGCTGGTGGCTGCCCTGGCCTGGTGGCTGTGGCCTGCAGCGGCGCCTGTGCATAAAGAAGCCAGTGGCGGGCGCGGTGGCAAGGGCATGATGGGGGGGCGCCCGGGTTTCGGTGGCTCCACCGACCCGGTACCGGTACGCGTCGAGCCGGTGAAGGTGGGCGACTTCCCGCTTTACTACAAAGCCTTGGGCACGGTCACCGCGACCAACACGGTCAATGTGCGCAGCCGCGTGGCCGGTGAACTGGTGAAAATCCACTTCAAGGAAGGCCAGCAGGTCAAGGCCGGCGACCTGCTCGCTGAAATCGATCCGCGCCCGTACCGCATCGCCCTGCAGCAGGCCGAAGGCACGCTGGCACAGAACCAGGCGCAACTGAAGAACGCCCAAGTCGACCTGGCCCGCTATAAAGGCCTGTTCGCCGAAGACAGCATCGCCAAGCAAACCCTCGATACTGCCGAAGCACAGGTGGCGCAGTTCCTCGGGTTGGTCAAGACCAACCAGGCGCAAGTCAACGACGCCCGCCTGAACCTCGACTTCACCCAGATCCGTGCGCCCATCAACGGCCGTGTGGGCCTGCGTCAGCTCGACCTGGGCAACCTGGTGGCCGCCAACGACACGACCGCGCTGGTGGTGATCACCCAGACCGAGCCGATCAGTGTTGCCTTTACCTTGCCGGAAACCGAGTTGAGTACCGTGCTGCAGCGTTACCGCAGTGGTGCCAGCCTGCCGGTCGAGGCCTGGGACCGCAGCGACAGCAAATTGCAGGCCAGCGGCGTGCTCGGCAGCATCGACAACCAGATCGACACCACCACTGGCACCCTCAAGTTCAAGGGCCGCTTCGAGAACAAGGACCTGGCCCTGTTCCCCAACCAGTTCGTCAACGTACGCCTGCTGGCCGACACCCTCAAACAGGTGGTCATGGCCCCGGCAGCGGCCATCCAGTTTGGCAATGACGGCACCTTCGCCTATGTGGTCAACGCCGAGAACACGGTCAACGTTCGCAAGCTCAAGGTTGGCGCCAGCGATGGAGAGAACAGCGTCATCCTCGACGGCCTGAAGGCTGGCGACCGCCTGGTGCTGGAAGGCACCGACCGCCTGCGTGAAGGCACCAAGGTGGAGGTGGTCGAAGACAGCTCGCAAGTGCCGACCACTCCCGGGCAGCACTTGCAAGGCCAGGATGCCAAGGGTTCTGTGCAAAGCGGTGAGGCAGCAGGCAAGGCGGGCGCATGAACCTCTCGCGCCTGTTCATCCTGCGCCCGGTCGCCACCACGCTGAGCATGCTGGCCATCGTCCTGGCCGGCCTGATCGCCTACAAGCTGCTGCCGGTGTCCGCCTTGCCCCAGGTGGATTACCCGACCATCCGCGTCATGACCCTGTACCCCGGCGCCAGCCCACAGGTGATGACCAGTGCCGTCACCGCGCCACTAGAGCGTCAGTTCGGCCAGATGCCAGGCCTGGAGCAGATGGCTTCGACCAGTTCCGGTGGTGCGTCGGTGCTGACCCTGCGCTTCAACCTCGACATGAACATGGACGTGGCCGAGCAACAGGTACAGGCCGCGATCAACGCTGCCAGCAACCTGTTGCCCAGTGACCTGCCGGCACCGCCGGTATACAACAAGGTCAACCCGGCCGATACCCCCGTGCTGACCCTGGCCATTTCCAGCAAGACCATGCCGTTGCCCAAACTCAACGATCTGGTCGATACGCGCGTGGCACAGAAACTCGCCCAGATCAGTGGCGTGGGCATGGTCAGCATCGCCGGCGGCCAGCGTCAGGCCGTGCGTATCAAGGTCAACGTCGATGCCCTGGCGGCCAACGGCCTTAACCTGGATGACGTGCGCACGCTGATCGGCGCGTCCAACGTCAACCAGCCCAAGGGCAACTTCGACGGCCCGACCCGGGTATCGATGCTCGATGCCAACGACCAGCTGCGTTCCCCCGAGGAATATGCCAACCTGATCCTGGCCTACAACAACGGTGCGCCGTTGCGCCTGAAGGATGTGGCGGAAATCGTCGACGGCGCAGAGAACGAGCGCCTGGCCGCCTGGGCCAACGAAAACCACGCAGTCTTGCTGAACATCCAGCGCCAACCCGGCGCCAACGTGATCGAAGTGGTCGACCGCATCAAGGACCTGCTGCCGTCGATCACCGACAACTTGCCTGCCGGGCTGGACGTTTCGGTGCTGACCGACCGCACCCAGACCATCCGCGCCGCGGTCAGGGACGTGCAGCACGAACTGTTGATCGCCATCGTCCTGGTGGTCATGGTCACGTTCGTCTTCCTGCGCCGCTTCAGCGCCACCATCATCCCGTCGATTGCCGTGCCGCTGTCGCTGATTGGCACTTTCGGCGTGATGTACCTGGCCGGCTTCTCGGTCAACAACCTGACACTGATGGCCCTGACCATCGCCACCGGTTTCGTGGTCGACGACGCCATCGTCATGCTGGAGAACATCTCCCGCCACATCGAAGAGGGCGAGACGCCCATGCAGGCAGCGCTCAAGGGCGCCCGGCAGATCGGCTTCACCCTGATTTCGCTGACCTTCTCGCTGATTGCGGTACTGATCCCGCTGCTGTTCATGGCCGATGTGGTCGGGCGCCTGTTCCGTGAGTTCGCCATTACCCTGGCGGTAGCCATCCTGATTTCCCTGGTGGTTTCGCTGACCCTGACGCCAATGATGTGCGCGCGCCTGCTCAAACGCGAACCCAAGGAAGAGGAACAAGGCCGCTTCTACCGCGCCAGCGGCGCCTGGATCGACTGGCTGATCAAGCACTACGGCAGCGCCCTGCAGTGGGTGCTCAGGCACCAGCCACTGACCTTGCTGGTGGCGGTGGCGAGCCTGGCGCTGACCGTCTTCCTGTACATGGTCGTGCCCAAGGGCTTCTTCCCGGTGCAGGATACCGGGGTGATCCAGGGTATTTCCGAGGCGCCGCAGTCCACTTCGTTTGCCGCCATGAGCGAACGCCAGCAGGCACTGAGCAAAGTGATCCTGCAAGACCCGGCGGTACAGAGCCTGTCGTCCTACATCGGTGTGGATGGCGACAATGCCACGCTCAACAGTGGCCGCCTGTTGATCAACCTCAAGCCCCATGGCGAGCGCGATGTCACGGCGGGTGAAGTCATCCGCCGCCTGCAGCCACAGGTCGATAAGCTGGTGGGTATCCGCCTGTTCATGCAGCCTGTGCAAGACCTGAGCATCGAAGACCGGGTCAGCCGTACCCAGTACCAGTTCAGCCTGTCGTCGCCGGACGCCGACCTGCTGGCGCAGTGGAGCGGCAAGCTGGTACAAGCGCTGCAACAGCGCCCGGAACTGGCCGATGTGGCCAGCGACCTGCAGGACAAGGGCCTGCAGGTGTATCTGGTGATCGACCGTGACATGTCCAGCCGCCTGGGCATTACCGTGTCGCAGATCACCAATGCCCTGTATGACGCCTTTGGCCAGCGGCAGATCTCGACCATCTACACCCAGGCCAGCCAGTACCGCGTGGTGCTGCAGTCCAGGGATGCGGCGGTCATCGGCCCGCAGGCGCTTGAGTCGATTCACGTCAAGGCCACCGATGGCGGCCAGGTACGCCTGTCGGCCCTGGCGAGTGTCGAACAGCGCCAGGCCCAACTGGCCATTTCCCACATTGGCCAGTTCCCGGCAGTGACCATGTCCTTCAACCTGGCCCATGGCGCGTCGCTGGGCGAGGCCGTGCAGGTGATCGAGCAGGTACAAAAGGACATCGGCATGCCGCTGGGTGTGCAGACTCGCTTCCAAGGTGCAGCAGAGGCCTTCCAGGCATCGTTGTCGAGCACCTTGCTGCTGATTCTGGCGGCGGTGGTCACCATGTACATCGTGCTGGGCGTGCTGTACGAAAGCTACATCCACCCCGTCACCATCCTCTCGACGCTGCCGTCGGCGGCAGTCGGTGCCTTGCTGGCCCTGCTCATCAGCGGTAACGACCTGGGCATGATTGCCATCATCGGTATCATCCTGCTGATCGGTATCGTCAAGAAAAACGCGATCATGATGATCGACTTCGCCCTTGAGGCCGAACGCCATCAGGGGATGAGCCCGCGCGACGCCATCTACCAGGCGGCGTTGTTGCGCTTCCGGCCGATCCTGATGACCACCCTGGCCGCGCTGTTTGGTGCGGTGCCGCTGATGCTCGCCACCGGCTCCGGCGCCGAGCTACGCCAGCCGCTGGGCCTGGTGATGGTTGGCGGGTTGCTGGTCAGCCAGGTCCTGACGCTGTTCACCACCCCGGTCATCTACCTGTACTTCGACCGGCTGGCGCGCCGCTGGCGCCCGGCCAATGACGCGAAGCAGGCCGAGGCATGAACCTGTCCGGTCCTTTCATTCGTCGCCCGGTGGCGACCATGCTGCTGAGCCTGGCGATCATGCTGCTGGGTGGTGTCAGCTTCGGCCTGCTGCCGGTGGCTCCGCTGCCGCAAATGGACTTCCCGGTGATCGTGGTGTCGGCCAACCTGTCCGGCGCCAGCCCCGAGGTCATGGCTTCCACCGTGGCCACGCCGCTGGAGCGCAAGCTGGGCAGCATCGCTGGCGTCACCACGCTGACCAGCAGTTCCAACCAGGGCTCCACCCGGGTCATCATCGGCTTCGAGATGGGCCGTGATATCGACGGCGCGGCGCGCGAAGTGCAGGCAGCGATCAATGCCACCCGCAACCTGTTGCCCAGCGGCATGCGCAGCATGCCCACCTACAAGAAGATCAACCCGTCGCAGGCGCCGATCATGGTGCTGTCGCTGACCTCGGACGTGTTGCAGAAAGGCCAGCTGTACGACCTGGCCGACACCATCCTGTCGCAAAGCCTGGCCCAGGTTTCCGGGGTAGGGGAGGTGCAGATCGGTGGCAGTTCGCTGCCGGCGGTACGCATTGCCGTCGAGCCGCAGTTGCTGAACCAGTACAACCTGTCGCTGGACGAGGTGCGCACGGCGGTGTCCAACGCCAACCAGCGTCGGCCCATGGGCTTTGTCGAGGATGCCGAACGCAACTGGCAGGTGCGTGCCAACGACCAGTTGGAAAGCGCCAAGGACTACGAGCCCGTGGTGATCCGCCAGCAGAACGGCACCATCCTGCGCCTGTCCGATGTGGCCACCATTACCGACGGGGTCGAGAACCGTTACAACAGTGGCTTCTTCAATGACCAGGCAGCGGTGTTGCTGGTGGTCAACCGCCAGGCTGGCGCCAACATCATCGAAACCGTCGACCAGATCAAGGCCCAGCTGCCGGCCCTGCAATCGCTGTTGCCGGCCAGCGTGCAACTGAATGTGGCCATGGACCGCTCGCCGGTGATCAAAGCCACGCTCAAGGAGGCCGAGCACACCCTGCTGATCGCTGTGGTGCTGGTGATCCTGGTGGTCTACCTGTTCCTCGGCAGCCTGCGTGCCTCGCTGATCCCAAGCCTGGCGGTGCCGGTGTCGCTGGTGGGCACCTTCGCGGTCATGTACCTGTGCGGTTTCTCGCTCAACAACCTGTCGCTGATGGCGCTGATCCTCGCCACCGGTCTGGTGGTGGACGACGCCATCGTGGTGCTGGAAAACATCTCCCGGCACATCGAGGATGGCCAGCCACCGATGAAGGCGGCCTTCCTCGGCGCCAGGGAGGTGGGCTTCACCTTGCTGTCGATGAACGTGTCGCTGGTGGCGGTGTTCGTCTCCATCCTGTTCATGGGCGGCATCGTGCGCAACCTGTTCCAAGAGTTCTCCATTACCTTGGCAGCGGCGATCATCGTTTCGCTGGTGGTGTCGCTGACCCTCACCCCCATGCTCTGCTCCCGCTGGCTCAAGCCGCACCAGGCCGAGCAGACCCGACTGCAGCGCTGGAGTGACAAGCTGCACCAGCGCATGGTAAGTGCCTATGACCGCAGCCTGGGCTGGGCCCTGCGCCACAAGCGCCTGACCCTGTTCAGCCTGCTGGCTACCATCGGCATCAACATCGCCCTGTACGTGGTGGTGCCGAAAACGCTGATACCACAACAGGACACAGGCCAGCTGATGGGTTTTATCCGCGGCGATGACGGCCTGTCGTTCAGCGTGATGCAGCCGAAGATGGAAATCTACCGCCGTGCCTTGCTCGCCGACCCGGCAGTGCAGAGCGTTGCCGGTTTCATCGGCGGCAACAGCGGTACCAACAACGCCATGGTGCTGGTACGCCTGAAGCCCATCAGCGAGCGCAAGCTCGATGCGCAGAAGGTGATCGAGCGCCTGCGCAAGGAAATGCCAAAAGTGCCTGGCGGGCGCCTGTATCTGATGGCTGACCAGGACCTGCAACTGGGCGGCGGTGGCCGCGACCAGACCTCCTCACAGTACCTGTACACCCTGCAGAGCGGCGACCTGGCGGCCTTGCGCCAGTGGTTCCCCAAGGTTGTCGCGGCGCTGCGCGCGCTGCCGGAACTGACCGCCATCGACGCCCGCGACGGCTCTGGCACCCAGCAGGTGACGCTGGTGGTCGACCGTGACCAGGCCAAGCGCCTGGGCATCGACATGGACATGGTCACCACGGTGCTGAACAACGCCTACAGCCAGCGGCAGATCTCCACCATCTACGACAGCCTCAACCAGTACCAGGTGGTGCTGGAGATCAACCCGAAATACGCCTGGGACCCAAGCACCCTCGAACAAGTGCAGGTGATCACGGCCGACGGCGCCCGCGTGCCGTTGTCGACCATTGCCCGTTACGAGAATAGCCTGGCCAACGACCGGGTCAGCCACGAAGGCCAGTTCGCCTCCGAAGACATCGCCTTCGATGTCGCCGAAGGCTACAGCCCCGATCAGGCCATGGCGGCGCTGGAGCGCGCGGTGGCCAAACTGGGCCTGCCCGAGGAAGTGATCGCCAAGCTCGGAGGCACGGCCGATGCCTTTGCCAAGACCCAGCAGGGCCAGCCGTTCATGATCCTTGGCGCGTTGCTGCTGGTGTACCTGGTGCTGGGCATTCTTTATGAAAGCTACATCCACCCGCTGACCATTCTCTCGACACTGCCCTCGGCCGGTGTCGGCGCCTTGCTGGCGCTGTATGTCACGGGGGGGGAATTCAGCCTGATCTCGCTATTGGGGCTGTTCCTGCTGATTGGTGTGGTAAAGAAAAACGCCATCTTGATGATCGACCTGGCCCTGCAGCTGGAACGCCACCAGGGCCTGTCACCGGAAGAATCGATCCGCCGGGCCTGCCTGCTGCGGCTGCGGCCGATCCTGATGACCACCCTGGCGGCCATTCTCGGTGCCTTGCCGCTGTTGCTGAGCCACGCCGAAGGCGCGGAAATGCGTCAGCCGCTGGGCCTGACCATCATCGGTGGCCTGGTGTTCAGCCAAGTCCTCACCCTTTATACGACGCCGGTGGTCTACCTGTACCTCGACCGCCTGCGCCACCGTTTCAACCGTTGGCGCGGCGTGCGCACCGACGCCGCCCTGGAAACCCCGCTATGACTTTTGCCCAGACCCCACTTCACCGTGCCCTGCAAGCGTTGACCCGTGGGCGTGGCTCGCGCCTGCTTGGTGCCGGGCTGTGCGTGGCCATGCTCAGTGCCTGTACCCTGAGCCCGGATTACCACCGCCCCGAGCTCACCGGCACGGCGGCGCAGTTCAAGCATGCCGAGGGCTGGACCCAGGCCACGCCGTCTGATGCCATCGCCCGTGGCGCCTGGTGGGAAATCTATGGCGATACCGGGCTCAATGCACTGGTCGAAGAACTGAACCGTAGCAACCAGACCGTGGCGCAATCGGAAGCCCAGTATCGCCAGGCCCAGGCGCTGGTGCGCAGCAGCCGAGCCGCGCTGTTCCCAAGCCTGGACCTGAGTGCCAGCAAGAACCGCTCGGCACAAGGTACCGGCAGCTCCAGTTCCAGCCTGTCCAATAACAGCAGTGGCATTCGCAACACCTACAACGCACAGTTGGGTGTCAGCTGGGAAATCGACCTGTGGGGCAAATTGCGGGAAACCCTGAATGCCAATGCGGCCAGTGCCGAAGCCAGCCTCGCCGACCTTGCCTCGATCCGCCTGAGCCAGCAATCCGAGTTGGTGCAGAACTACCTGCAACTGCGAGTGATCGACGAGCAGAAGCGCCTGCTGGAAGCCACCGTGGCGGCGTACGAGCGCTCGCTGCGGATGAACGAAAACCAGTACCGCGCCGGTGTCGCCGGGCCGGATGCAGTGGCCCAGGCACGTACCCAGCTCAAGAGTACCCAGGCCGACCTGATCGACCTGATCTGGCAGCGCGCACAGTTCGAGAACGCCATTGCCGTACTGCTGGGCAAGACCCCGGCCGACTTCGCCCTGGCCGACAGCAAGGATATTCCGGCGCTGCCGCAAATACCGGTTTCACTGCCATCGCAATTGCTGGAACGGCGCCCGGACATCGCCGCAGCCGAGCGCAATGTGATGGCCGCCAATGCCAACATTGGCGTGTCGCGAGCGGCATACTTCCCGGACCTCAGCCTGAGCATGAGTGGTGGTTATTCCAGCAGCAGTTTTACCAACTGGATCGAACTGCCCAACCGCTACTGGTCGGTGGGCCCGCAACTGGCGTTGACCCTGTTCGACGCGGGTAAGCGCAGCGCCGAGGTCGACCGCACGGTGGCGGTGTATGACCAGACCGTGGCGCAGTACCGGCAGACCGTGCTGGACGGCTTCAAGGAAGTGGAAAACCTGCTGGTGCAGTTGAAGGTGTACGGTGACGAAGCGGTGGTGCGCCAGGAGGCGCTGGATGCCGCCCGCGAGTCGCTGCGCCTGACCGAGAACCAGTACAAGGCGGGGTTGATTGGTTATCTGGATGTGGTCAACGTGCAGACCACAGCGTTAAGCAACGAGCGCAGCGTGCTGAACTTGCTGCAAGGGCGGCTGGTGGCCAGTGTGCAACTGGTGGCCGCGCTGGGCGGTGGCTGGGATGCCAAGCAAGCCTTTGCCGAGCAGGACTGACCTGACCCGTAAACGCGTACTCGTGCAGGAGCGGCCTTGTGTCGCGATTGGGCTGCGAAGCAGCCCCGGCAATGGCTGGCGGGACGAGAATTCTGGGGGCTGTTTCGTAGCCTGATCGCGACACAAGGCCGCCCCTACAGGGATCGCGAGTAAATTCAAGCTCTATGAGCTATTGGATCCATTCCCATTCGCAAAAACCCCGTGCGTTTCGCATAAGCTTGAGTACAATCCTCAGCTTTTGCCGGGACCCTGTCCCGTCGCTGGAACTTCCAATGCTGACCGGTAGCTATTCTTCTTCGCTGGTGCTGATTTCGCTGTGCGTGGCGATCCTGGCGTCTTATACCGCCCTTGACCTGACTGGCCGCATTGCCACGGCCAAGGGGGGCGCTGCCTATCTGTGGATGGGCGGTGGTGCGCTGGCCATGGGCATTGGCGTGTGGTCGATGCACTTCATCGGCATGCTCGCCTTCAGCCTGCCGATCGATCTGGGTTACGACCTGGCCCTGACCGCATTCTCGTTGCTGATTGCCGTGCTGTCCTCGGGCTTTGCCTTGTGGCTGGTCAGCCAGCCGAGCCTGCCTAGGCTGCAACTGGGGCTTGGCGCGCTGATCATGGGCGCCGGCATCGCCTGCATGCATTACACCGGCATGGCCGCGTTGCGGATGTTGCCAGGCATCGACTATGACCCGACACTGTTTGGCGCCTCATTGCTGATAGCAGTGGGGGCCTCGGCGGCAGCCTTGTGGATCGCCTTCCGCCTGCGCGCGCATACACCCTATGTACGGCAGATTCGCGGCCTGGCGGCTGTGGTGATGGGCATTGCCATCGTCGGCATGCACTACACCGGCATGGCGGCGGCGAACTTCCCCGACGGCAGCTTCTGCGGTGCCCTGGCAAGCGGTGGCTTGCAGGGTGATGGCCTGGTCTACCTGGTACTGATCACTACCCTGGCGGTTTTGGCTGTGGCCTTGCTGACTTCGGTACTGGATGCCCGCCTGGAGGCGCGCACTGCCGAGCTGGCCCGTTCGTTGACCCTGGCCAACCAGGAACTCACCCAACTGGCGCTGCACGATACCTTGACGGATCTGCCCAACCGCACCTTGCTGGCCGACCGCATCGAACAAGCCATCGCCAAAGTGGCGGAGCAGGGCGGTTGTTTTGCCCTGATGTTCATCGACCTGGACGGCTTCAAACCGGTCAATGATGCCTTTGGCCACCACATTGGCGACTTGCTGCTCAAGGCCGTGGCTGCACGCCTGCGTGGGCACCTGCACAGCCAGGATACTCTGGCGCGTATCGGGGGTGACGAGTTCGTGCTGCTGGTAGAGCTGCAAGAGCCGAACGATGCCATGGACGTGGCGGTCAAGCAGGTCAACCTGGTGTCGCGGCCGTTCCGCGTGGCCGAGCATGACCTGCAACTGTCGGCGAGCCTGGGCATCGTCCTGTACCCGGGCAATGGCCAGGACCAGCACGAACTGTTGCGCAATGCCGACGCCGCCATGTACCACGCCAAGAGCGCCGGCAAGAACGGTTACAGCTTCTTCGACGTGTCGATGAACAGCAACGCCCGCCAGCAGCTTCAGCTGTTGCAGGACTTGCGGCAGGCCTTGGAGCAGCGCCAGTTCCGCCTGCACTACCAGCCCAAGTTCGACGCCCGGGCCTGCCAGCCGATCGGTGCCGAGGCGTTGTTGCGCTGGGAGCACCCTCTGCACGGCCTGTTGCTGCCCGACCGCTTCATCGGCCTTGCGGAAAAGACCGGTTTGATCATCCCCATTGGTGAGTGGGTGCTTGATGAAGCCTGCCGGCAGATGCGCCTGTGGCTGGACCAGGGCCATCACGGCTGGCGCATGGCGGTGAACCTGTCGGCTATCCAGTTCTGCCACAGCGGGCTGGTCGAAAGCGTGGCCCGGGCCCTGCAGCAGAACGGCCTGCCAGCCAATTGCCTGACCCTGGAAATCACCGAAACCACCGCCATGCACGACGCCGATGCCAGCCTGACCGTGCTGCAGCACCTGTCCGACATGGGCGTGGACCTTTCAATCGATGACTTTGGCACCGGCTATTCCAGCCTGATGTACCTCAAGCGCCTGCCGGCCAACGAACTGAAGATCGACCGCGGTTTCGTGCGCGACCTGGACCAGGACAGTGACGATGCGGCGATCGTCTCGGCCATCGTTGCGCTGGGCCAGGCACTGGGCTTGCGGATCGTCGCCGAAGGGGTGGAAACCGGCAAGCAACAAGACTTCCTCACCCGGCTGGGCTGTGATTCGCTACAAGGCTACCTTTTGGGCCAGCCGGTACCGGCCGAGCAGTTCATGGGCAAGCTGCAGGCCATGGGCACGGAAAATACCGCTGCGGGCTAGACCGCGTCGCGCAAGGTAAAGGCGGGAATGAACGCATCCATTTCCGCCTCGACGGCCTCGATGATGCGTTCCACGTCGGCGGCGGCCATGATCGCCGCGCAAGGGATGCCGGCAATGGCCAGCACGGTTTCACCGGTAGCGCGGTCGAACAGCCGCGCAACCATGCTGCGCGGCGCGTCCATGCTGGCCTCGAAGCCCAGCGGGTGGAAATGCCAGCGCATCACCTGGCAGGCGTTGGGGAACGTCATCTTGTTCATGCCAGCCTCCTTGTCCGTATCTGGACATGGTGAGCGAGTGGCCACATCGATCCGGCCGCCGGGAAGGTAAACATAGCACTTGGCAAGCGTGATTCTCGGATGCCATTACGACAAATGTACTAATGCATGACCGAAGTCACATCCTTGTCATTGCTGGTGTTTGATCTTTGCTTGGCTGGCAAACGTTTTCCCTGCGCATTAGCGACAGGATAAGGGCTGGATATCGAACTTTTCAGCGCGGTGGTCGCTCATTTTTTCGGACCAACGGTGCAACCATACAGTTACGGTATAGCCTTGGGTCACTGCCTGCGAACAACAGTATTTTGTTCTACTTGCGAGTGGAGTGATAGCGCTTCAGATCTTGATGGGCGCCCTATAGGAATTTGAGGTTGTCGATCAAGGGCGTCAGCCCTCATGGAGAGTTCCGTTGGCACGGCTGCAGCAGCGGCTATTACGTCGTGCCCAATTTCTAAGACTGGGGTTAGCTGCCTTACTACATCCCTCACCGTCTCCCTGACAACCTCCTCAATTGTTAGCGTCATCACTTCAGTAGCGCGCCCCAGATGGCGTGTGACTGCCACCGCACTTCGAACGGCCGCACGAAGCAGGTAGTGGAGGATCGGAAATTGGCCGCTTGGATCATGTTTATTGACGGGGTCTCCTTGGCAATAGCTATAGGGGTTCAGCCCCCCTTTGCCAAAGGGAGACAACCTATCAGGTGATCCAAATCGAAAAATACCTGGTTTATAGACCCGCAGCCCGTTGCCCAACGGATATCCGTTTGACATTTTATCGAAGCGTTGGGCGACAAAAGATGCCATGAGTGAGGCGAGAGCTCCTCTGCTTCCGCCATAGGGTGTGTAGCGATATGCGAACCGTACTGTGGAGCTGCCTATAACTGACTTTGCCGAATCCAGATGGAAAAGCTGTACACTCAAATTGCTTGAATGCTGCCCTACCGCAACGCTTTGAGCCATTATCAGTCGTTCAGTCGACGATCCGGTCGAGCTGCACAAATGGTCTGATTGATAGAAAAACTGGGAAGACCTTGGTGGCTTTTCAAGAGTGGTCAAGTCTGCGACCTCTGAAGTCTGATGGGTTCCTGATTTTTTCCAAGGGTTGGCCTGACGTCTACTGGTAGAACTGATAGGTAATTAGCCCATTAATCCTGCCGCAATATTGATGGTGAACCCCAAAATCGCCGTATTGAACACGAACCCCACCAGTGAATGCGCCAGCACCACCCGCCGCAGCCCCCGCCCGGCAACACCCACGTCGGATGTTTGCACCGCCACGCTGATGGTGAACGAGAAGTAGTGAAAGTCCCAGTAATCCGGGTTGCGCTCGCCATCGGCGAAACGCAGCGGTGGTTCGTGGTGCTGCCCGGTGTAGAACAGCCGGGCGTAATGCAGGCTGAAGATGCAACCGATCAGCAACCACGAGCCGGCCACGGTCAGGCCGGTGTAAAGGTAGTGCAAGGCCAGTGGCATCCCCTGCAAGCCTTTGCTGGATACCAGTTGCAGGGTGACCGCAGCGAGGCTGGCAATGGCGGCGATGCACACGGTAAGCAAGACCAGGCCGGCGTTTTCGTCTTCTACCCGGGCAACCTTGCGGACCTTTTCCGGGCTGGCGCGCCAGCTCAGGTACAACACCAGTAGCAGGTACAGCCATACGCCAAGATTCCAGCCAGCGAGGATGTGCTGCACGGTGTCGCCGGCAGGGATCAGCCAAGCGCCGACAAGGCCGACGGCGGTGGCTAGGCTGAGGCGGGGGTGGGTACGGGTCAGGCGGTGGAAAGCCATGGGGCCTCGCTGTCAGGGGTATGGCTACTACTCTAGACCCTCATGTCGCGCATACCCTGCAGGGGGGCAGTCTTGAGCAAAATCTTAACGCTGGCGATACCCCTGTGGGAGCGGGTTTACCCGCGAACACCGGCGAAGCCGGTGCCATCCACCGCGTCGCATTCTTCGCGGGTAAACCCGCTCTCACAGGGTATTGCGCCGTGCCCACTGATTCTTTTGTGCCGCTTATCGCACACCCTTGCAACTCTCAGTACACTGCACGCTCCAACACCAACATCCGTTGAACTCGAGGTTTTTGCATGACGCTCAGTCCTTTGACAGGCAAGCCGGCTCCGGCCAGCGTGCTGGTCGATATTCCCCGCCTGCTCACCGCTTACTACACCGGCCGCCCAGACGCCGCCGTGGCGGCCCAGCGCGTGGCCTTCGGCACCTCTGGGCACCGGGGCACTTCGCTTGAGCTGAGTTTCAACGAATATCACGTCCTGGCCATCACCCAGGCCATCTGCCTGTACCGCCAGGAAAAGGGCATCGATGGCCCGCTGTTCATCGGCGCCGATACCCATGCCTTGTCGGCCCCGGCCACTGCCAGCGCCCTGGAAGTGCTGGCCGCAAACGGTGTGCAGGTGATGCTGTCCAAAGATGACGAATATACGCCAACACCGGCCGTGTCCCATGCCATTCTTTGCTACAACCGTGGCCGCACCCAGGGCCTGGCCGATGGCATCGTCATCACCCCGTCGCACAACCCGCCGCAAAGCGGTGGCTTCAAGTACAACCCGCCCAATGGCGGCCCGGCCGACAGCGACGTGACCAAGTGGATCGAGGCCAAGGCCAACGAGCTGCTGGCTGCGAACCTGGCGGGCGTCAAGCGCATGGACCATGCCCAGGCGCTGCAGGCGCCGACCACTCAGCGCCACGACTACGTGAGCAACTATGTGGCGGACCTGGAAAACGTCATCGACTTCGACGTCATCCGTGGCGCCAAGCTTCGGCTGGGCGTCGACCCGCTGGGCGGGGCAGGGGTGCGCTACTGGTCGGCCATTGCCGAACACTACAAGCTCGACCTGGAAGTGGTGAACACCGAGGTCGACCCCACCTTCCGCTTCATGACCGTCGACTGGGACGGCCAGATCCGCATGGACCCGTCCTCGCCATACGCCATGCAGGGCCTGATCGGCCTGCGCGAGCGCTTTGATGTGGCCTTCGCCTGCGACCCGGACCACGACCGCCACGGCATCGTAACCCCGGACGGCCTGCTGCAGCCGAACAACTACCTGGCCGTGGCCATCGACTACCTGTACCGCCACCGCCCGCAATGGCGCAGCGATGCTGCCGTGGGCAAGACTGTGGTTTCCAGCGGCCTGATCGACCGCGTTACCCAGCGCCTGGGCCGTGAACTGTACGAAGTGCCGGTGGGCTTCAAGTTCTTCGCCCAGGGCCTGTTCGACGGCTCGCTGGGCTTTGGTGGCGAAGAAAGTGCCGGGGCGTCGTTCCTGCGCCGCGATGGCTCGGTCTGGGCCACCGACAAGGACGGGCTGATCCCCGCCTTGCTGGCTGCCGAGATGACCGCCCGCACCGGGCGCAACCCGAGCCAGGCTTATGCTGATCTGACCGAAGCCTTGGGCAAGCCATACGCTACCCGGGTCGAAGCCAAGGCCGATGCGCGGCAGAAGGCGTTGCTGAGCAAGCTGGCGCCAGAGCAGGTCAAGTCGACCGAACTGGCCGGTGAGCCTATCGTGCAGATCCTCAGCCACGCGCCGGGCAATGGCCAGGCGATTGGCGGGCTGAAGGTGATGACCGCCAATGGCTGGTTTGCCGCACGGCCGTCGGGCACCGAGGACATCTACAAGATCTACGCCGAAAGCTTCATCGACGAGGCGCACCTGCAGCGCCTGGTGCAGGAAGCGCAGGTGCTGGTGGATGCAGCGATTGCCTGACCGGTAACAAACCGCTTGGCCCTGCGCTGCAACGTAAATTAGAATGAATCCTATTTACGCTGCCGCAGGGCCATCCTCATGATCGACGCCGCGCCGCCAACGGAACCTAGCCTGCCTGCCCTGTACCGGGCGCACCGCAGCTGGCTCGAAACATGGCTACGCCGGCGCCTGGGCAATGCCTGGGATGCCGCCGATCTCAGCCAGGATACTTTTCTGCGGGTACTCACCAGTGCCCAGCCATTGGCAGACATACGTGAGCCTAGGGCTTATCTGCTGACAGTCGGCAAGCGCCTGCTGAGCAACTTCCACCAGCGACGTAGCCTGGAACAGGCTTATCTCGATGCTTTGGCCACCTTGCCCGAGCAGCATGTGCCCTCGCCAGAAAAACGCTGGATATTGCTGGAAACCCTGCAAGCACTCGACGAATTGCTCGATGGCCTGAAGGCACCGGTGCGCAAGGCCTTTCTCTGGAGCCAGCTCGAAGGCGTGGGTTACGCCGAAATCGGCAAGCGCCTGGGCGTTTGCGAGCGCTCGGTGAAACGCTACATGGCGCAGGCTTACGAACATTGCCTGCTGGCCGAATTGAAATGACCCGCCATTCCCCCGAAACCCGCGAAGCTGTGCGTGCTGCCGCCCGCTGGCTGGCGCTGCTGGACTCTGGCGACGCCAGCGAGACCGACTTGCTGCGCCTGGCACAATGGCGGGCCAGCAGCAGCCTGCATGAAGACGCCTGGCAAAAGGCATCATTGCTGCGCCAGCGTTTTACCGCGCTACCCGGTGCGCTGGCCATGGCCACCCTGGACCGCCCGGACGCCGGCCGCCGCGCGCTGCTCAAGCAAACCTTGGGTATCGCCGCGCTGTTGCCGACAGCCTGGCTGGTCAGCCGTGAGCTGCCTCTGGACGCCTGGACTGCCGACATGCACACCTCGGTTGGCGAACGTCGGCAGGTGCTATTGAGCGATGGCACCTCCGTGCAGCTGAACACCGACAGTGCAGTGGATATCGACCTGGGGGCACGCCGCCTGACATTGCTGCGCGGCGAAGTGGCGATCAAGGTGCCCGCTAACCTGAGCCTGAAGTTGCAGGTGCCATATGGCCAGGTAGCATTCGGTGGCGGCGAGGTATGCCTGCGGCTGATCGATCAGGCTTGCCGGGTATCGATCGTCGAAGGTGTAGCCAGCCTGCAGCCGCTGCGGGGCCAGGCACAGGTGCTGCAAGCCGGGCAGCAGGCCAACCTGCACGTGGTCGGCGTCGGCCCGGTGACAGGCCTGGACGAATGGCGACTGGGCTGGCGCGAAGGCGTGCTGCGTCTGGATGACCGCCCCTTGGGCGAACTGCTGCATGAGCTGCGCCGATACCGTCCTGGCGTGTTGCGCTGGGCCCCGGAACTGGAGCGCCTGCGCGTGACCGGCACCTTCCGCCTTGACGACACCGATCGGGTGCTGGCCTTGCTGGCCGCCAGCCTGCCGTTACAGGTGCAAACACGCACGCGTTACTGGGTGAGCCTGGGCGCACGAGAAAATCGTGCGTGAGGCTGTCCCTTTTTTTTCACTCACCGGTCATTACCGGTAGAAGAAAACAAAGGGGAGCCTTGTTCAATGTCTGCAGTCATGTCTTGCCGCCTGCGCCCTCTGGCGCGCGCAGTGCGTCCGTTGTTCGCCATGAGCCTGTTGTTGTGTTCACCGGCCTGGGCCGATGAGCCCGGCCGGCGCACCTACGAGGTAGCGCCGGCCAGCCTGGGGGCCGCGTTGACCCATTTTGCCGATCAGGCCGGTGTCAGCCTTTCACTGGACCCGGCACTGGTGCAAGGCCGGCACAGCAACGGGCTGTCCGGCACTTACAGTGTCGATGAAGGTTTCGCCCAGTTGCTACGTGGCAGCGGCCTGCAGTTGCTGCCGGTAGGTGAGGGTGCCTTCACCCTGGTGCCGGCACCCGAGTCCGGTGGCGCTCTGGAGATCGCCCCGACCAGCATCGTCGGCGGACTGGCAGCAAGCAACGGAGCGCAGCCGTATGCCGGTGGCCAGGTGGCACGTCAGGGCACGCAAGGCCTGCTGGGTTCGCGCGATTTCATGGAAACCCCGTTCAGCATCACCAGTTACACCAGCGAACTGGTCAAGAACCAGCAAGCGCGGACCTTGGGCGAACTGATCGCCACCGACCCGTCGGTGCGCGCCACCAACCCGGCGGGCGGGCGTTTCGAGCAGTTCACCATTCGCGGTTTCAGCCTGTTCAACAGTGATGTGGCCTACAACGGCCTGTACGGTATCTTGCCGACTTACTCGATCGACATGGAAATGGCCGACCGGGTCGATATCATCAAAGGCCCCAGCCAGTTGATTAACGGCATTTCGCCGCGTGGCAGCGTGGGTGGCGGTATCAACGTGCAGCCCAAGCGGGCCACAGACAAGCCGATCACCGAGTTTACCGGCAGCTATGCGTCGGCGGGTCAGGCAGGTGGCGCGGTGGATGTTGGCCGGCGCTTTGGCGAAGGCCAGCAGTTCGGCGTGCGTTTGAATGCTGTGAAGCAGGCCGGCGATACCGAATGGGACCACCAACGTGTCGACCGCGAAATGGCCGTGCTGGGTCTGGATTTTCGTGGTGAGCGCCTGCGCCTGTCGGCAGACTTGGGGCACACCGAGCGCGATACCGATGCGCCGCAGGAGCGCGTGTTGATCGGTGCCAATGCCAAGGTGCCGGACGCTAACGACGTCCGCCACAACTATGCGCAGGCATGGAGCAAGGCGCGCACCAACGATACCTTTGGCGCGCTGCATGCCGAGTACGATATCAGCGAGTCGCTGCTGGCCTATGGCGCGGTCGGCGCGCGCAAGAGCAACCATGACTTCCTGCGCCACAATGTGTCGATCACCAACGATGCCGGCGACTTCACGGTGCAACCGCGTGACTTCACCCGCGATGAAAATGTGCGTACGGCCATGGCCGGCCTGCGCAACTGGTTCCATACCGGGCCGGTCAGCCACGAGTTGAACCTGGCCGCTACCTGGTTCTACATGGACTTCACCAACGGTGGTGCGCGCTATGCTTCGGCGCCAAGCAACCTGTACAACCCGGTCACCACGCCAACACCGGGCGCGCCCACCCGCATCGACCCCGAGGTGTACACGGAAAACCGTTATTCCGGCGTGGCGTTGGCCGACACCCTGGGCTTTTTCGACGACCGTCTGCTGGTGACGCTGGGGGCGCGTTGGCAGCGGGTGCAGGTGGATGACTGGAGCGATGATGTGAAAGGTGACACGGGCTACGACGAAGAAAAGGTCTCGCCGTCGGGCGGCGTGCTGCTCAAGGTCACTGACCAGTTGTCGGTGTATGCCAACTACATGGAAGGCCTGAGCCAGGGCAAGATCGCTCCTTCGACCTCGGTCAATGAAGACCAGATCTTCCCGCCGTTCATCAGCCGCCAGGTCGAGGTGGGGGCCAAGTACGACTTCGGCCAGGTGGCCTTCACCGCCAGCGCTTTCCGCATTCGCCAGCCGGCCTACGAGACCAACCCCACCACCCGGGTGTTCGGCCCCAATGGCAAGCGTGACAACCGCGGCATCGAGCTGAGTGTATTTGGCGAGCCCGTGCAGGGCGTGCGGTTGCTGGGTGGGGTGATGTACATCGACAGTGAGCTGACTGACACCGTGGGCGGAGCCTACGATGGCAACCGCGCACCAGCCACGCCCGAGTACAACGTCAACCTGGGGGCCGAATGGGACGTGCCGGGGGTGAACGGCTTTACCCTGACGGCGCGGGGCATCCACTCCAGCTCGCAGTACCTGGACCAGAACAACAGCAAGCAGATCGATGGTTGGGAGCGATATGACCTGGGGGCGCGCTATGCATTCAAGGTGGATGCCACCGAGGTTACTTTGCGGGCCAGTGTCGAGAACGTGCTGGACGACCGTTACTGGAGTTCTGCGGGGGCATCGGATGACAGTGAACCGGGGTTGACGCTATCCACCCCGCGTACATACCTGCTGTCGGCAACAGTCGGCTTCTAGTTCAAAAAACGGGGCCGCTGTGCGGCCCATCGCAGGGCAGACGCGATCCTTGTGGGAGCTGGCTGGCCGGCGATGGCTGCGCAGCAGCCCTCAATCTACAATCGCCCGCCCAAGCGTTTGCGCCTGCCCCTGCAACACCCGCATCAAATGCAGCGCCGCATGCGACGGCGGCTCGAAGCGCGAATGGACAAAGCTGATATCAAAGTGAATTTCGTCGGCCAACGGCACCACCGCCAGCCCGCTGTCCTGCGCCACGAACTCGTCGATCACGCTGATCCCCATGCCTTGCTTGACCAACGCCACAGCCTCGTTGGCATTGGTAAACGACAATAGCGATTTCAGCTGCAAACCACGCCGCTCGATATGCCCGGCCAGCAGTTTGCCGAACGGCATGTCGGGACGGAACAGCAACAGGGCATGCCCCTCCAGTTGCTGCAGGGTCAGAGCAGCCTGCCCGGCCAGCGGGTAGTCGGGTGGCATCACCACCACCATGCGCCCACGCATGAACGCCTGCGAATGCAGGTGGTCGTGCACCACCGGCAGCGCGGCAATCGACAGGTCGACTTTTTTCGACAGGATCTGGTTGGGCATCTCGCCCATCAACGAGGTCTGCCATTCGATGTTCAGCGACGGTGATTCCCGTTTCAACTGGACCAAGGCAGTCGGGATGACCACCGTCGACAACGATGCGCTGCACGAGATGCGCAGTTTGCGCTGGCCGCCGGCGCCCAGCGCAAGGGCGCACTCGTTGACCTCCAGCGCTGCCTGGTACACACGCTCGACTTCACGGAACAGCACCTGCGCCTCGGCCGTGGGCACCAGGCGGTTGTTGATCCGTTCGAACAGCGGGTAGGTCAGGCGCCCTTCGATGTACTGGATGAGCTTGCTCACCGCCGGTTGCGACACATAGAGCAGCTTGGCCGCCGCGCTGATCGAGCCGGTCAGCATCACCGCACGGAACACCTCCATGTGCCGCAGTTTGAACACCATGGGGCTAGCGTCTGCGCCTTCATTGCCAAGCAGCATATGTATTACCTTCGGTTATGGTCTTCGCCATCTGGGTATGAGCGCCACGCTCGGCCAAGCAGTATCGTTTACCCCAGCCCAATCGCCCTTGCGGCGCACAATAACAAGATCTTCAGGCAAGCGCAGTGGCGCTTGAGGGGAGTGTTGCGTGAACATCTTTGATGAAGCGAAGATCGATTGCCATAACCATTTGTTTGACCCTGCGCGGTTCCCTTACCACCCCGACGCCCCTTATGCACCCTCCGGCCAGGAAGTCGCCACCCAGGAGCAGTTCACCCGGGTGATGGACGCCTATGGGGTGCAACATGCGTTGCTGGTGGGGCCTAACAGTGGCTATCACACCGACAACCGCTGCCTGCTGCATGCCCTGGCCACCGGCCAGGGGCGGTTCAAGGGCGTGGCCGTGGTCGAGGCGGATATCAGCCTCGACGCACTGGCGGCATTGCAGGTGCAAGGCGTGGTGGGTATCGCCTTCAACCCGGCGCTTTATGGGGTATCCAGCCTCAAGGGCATGGGCCTGTTGCTCGGCAAGCTCGCCGAGCTGGGCCTGTTCGCCCAGGTACAGGTGTGCGAGGACCAGTTACTGGACCTTCAAGGCCTGTTGCAAGGCGCGCAGGCGCGTCTGCTGATCGACCATTGCGGCCGCCCGGATGTGGGGGCAGGGTTACAGCAAGCTGGCTTTCAGGCATTGCTGCGGCTGGCCGACAGCGGCCGCACCTGCGTGAAACTGTCGGGCATGCAGAAGTTCGCTGCGGCGGATGCGCTGCTGGAGCAGAGCGGCGCCTACGTGCAGGCGTTGCTCGAAGCCTTTGGCGGCGAGGGCTGTGTGTGGGGCTCGGACTGGCCATTTATTCGCCAGCGTTCGCGGGTGGACTACGGCCCGCTGCTGAAACTGGCCGAGCGACTGATGCCCGATGCCCAGCAGCGCCGTGCAGTGATGTGGGATACCCCGCGACGACTGTTCGGATTTGCCCAGCCCCCAACTGTAGAAAATGGAGCAAGACAATGAGCCAGTACCTGCAAGGCCAGACCGCAATCGTGACCGGTGGCATGCGCGGCATCGGCCTGGCAATCGCCCGGCGCCTGCATGCCGCCGGTGCCCAGGTGGTGATCTGGGACCTCGCCGTCGATGGCTGGAACCACACCGAAAACGGCTTCGAGCCGGTGCTGCGTCAGGCGGTGGATGTGTCTTCGCTGGCTTCGGTAGAGGCAGCGTTCGCCGAAACGCTGGCGCGGCTGGGGCAGGTGCAGATTCTGGTCAACAATGCCGGCATCAACGGCCCGGTGGTGGCGTCGTGGGACTACCCGCCAGAGGCCTGGGACAAGGTTATCGCCATCGACCTGAACGGTGTGTTCTATTGCTGCCGCACCGCCATCCCGCACATGCGTGAAAACCGCTACGGGCGCATCGTCAACATCGCCTCCATGGCTGGCAAGGACGGCGTGCAGTACATCTCGGCGTATTCCGCCGCCAAGGCGGGGGTCATTGCCTTCACCAAGGCTGCGGCCAAGGAGCTGGCGCAGGACGGTGTGCTGCTCAACTGCGTGGCACCGGCCATGGTCGAGACGCCGCTGATGGCCGAGATGACCGCCGAGCACATCGCCGCGAGCAAGGCCAAGATCCCCATGGGGCGCTTCCTCAAGGCCGAGGAGATCGCCAACATGGTCACCTGGGTTGCCGGGCCGGAATGCAGCTTCACCACCGGCTTTGTATTCGACCTCAGTGGCGGGAGGGCAACCTATTGAAGGGGCAGGGCATGGCACACCTGACGGCGCTGGAGCTGGCGCCGGTCAGGCCTGGTTGCGTGAAGGGCGGCAGTTGCCACCCGTCACGCAGGCTGCCGGTCATTCCTGATCCGGTACCACGGCGATCACGTCGATCTCCATCAGCCATTCGGCCTGGGCCAGGCCGGCCACCACCAATCCGGTGGAAATCGGGAACACACCCTTGAGCCATTTGCCCACTTCCTTGTACACCGGCTCGCGGAAGCGTGGGTCGGTGATGTAGGTGGTGGTCTTGACGATGTGCGACAGGTCCGAGCCGGCTTCTTCAAGCAGTTGCTTGACGTTCTTCATCGCCTGCTCGGCCTGCGCCCGCGGGTCACCCAGGCCCACCAGCTTGCCTTCGAAGTCGGTACCGACCTGGCCACGCACATAGATGGTATTACCGGCCCGCACCGCCTGGCACAGGTCGTTGTCCAGGGTCTGGTTAGGGTAGGTTTCTTTGGTATTGAACATGCGGATGCGAGTGTGGGTAGGCATCAGTGGGCTCCGAGGGTGCTGACATTGCTGATCTTGGCTGGTTGCTGCTCATCCGCTGCGCGCTGTTCGCGGTCGCGGTAGGCGGTGTAGGTGCGTTGTGTGGCGATATGGCCGGCGACGTGCTTGGCGTCGTGCCATACGCCCCAGATGAACGACGAGCCACGGCGCGACAGCCATGGCAAGCCGAGGAAGTACACGCCCGGTTCGCGGGCCACGCCGCGCTGGTGCTGGGGTTTGCCGTTGGTGTCGAAGGTGTCCACCTGCAGCCAGCTGAAATCCACGCCGTAACCGGTGGCCCAGATGATGCTGCTGACGCCGGCCTTGGCCAGGTCCAGCTGCTGCAGCGGGTTGACCATGCACGCAGGGTCGGCCAGACGCTGGCGGACCTCAGGTTCTTCCGGCAGGTCCAGGCCGTTGCGCGCGATGTAGGCATCGGCGGCATCCAGCAGGGCCAGGTAGTTTTCGTCGCCACGGTTGATGTTCTCGACCAGGTTGTCCTGGAAGCGCGCCACGCCGTTTTCGAACGACTGGGTCAGGCCGACCAGTGTCATGCCCTGGTGGGCGAGGGCACGGAAGTCCACGGTGTGGCCGCCGCGGGCGCCGCTCACGGCGATGGTCACGTGCTCGCGACCGGGTTTGGCGATTTCCGCGTCCCATTCACCCAACACACCCAGCCACCAGCAGAAATCGCGGTTGCGGTAGGCGCGTGGCGGGCGATCGTGGGCACCGACCGACAAATACACCTGGCGGCCTGCGCGCATCAGCTCTTCGGCGATCTGCACGCCGGAGGAGCCGGCACCCACTACCAGCACAGCGCCCTCAGGCAGTTGCTCAGGGTTGAAATAGGCGGCGGAGTGGATCTGGTGCAGGTTGGCGTCTTTCGGCGCAATGGCCGGAATGACCGGTTTCTGGAACGGGCCGGTAGCCGCGACCACACGGTTGGCGCGGATCACGCCTTCGTTGGTTTCGATGGTGAAACCGGGGCGGTCGCTGTTGCGCACTACCTTTTTCACTTCGATGCCGGTGCGCACCGGCAGGTTGTACTTGCGTACATATTGTTCGAAGTAGTCAGCCACTTGGTCCTTGCCGGCGAAGGCGTCGGCATCGAGGTTGAATTCAAGCCCCGGGAAGCGGTCATGCCAGACCGGGCCATTGGCCACCAGTGAGTCCCAGCGGCCAGTACGCCAGGCCTCGGCAATGCGGTTGCGTTCCAGCACCAGGTGCGGCACGCCAAGCTTGCTCAGGTGTTCGCTCATGGCCACGCCGGCCTGGCCGGCGCCGACCACGAGGGTGTCGATTTCGAGATTGTTCAGTGTCATGTCCGAGCCCTTGTTCAGGCGGTTTTTGTCAGGTCGGTTTGGAGGACCGCCGTTGCCTGGGGCCAGACTAGGGATGCTGAAGAAATGGCGAAAATAGTATTTAGCTGGTGCTTGCCGATAAAACGGCGAAGGCCCCGGATTTTGTGGCGTTGCGCAGCAGGGGCTGACCCTGAACAGATGTATGCGGGCTTGCCCGCGAATGCGGTGGTGGCCGCGACGGCGAATGGCCAGGAGATATTGGCCGGCAGGCCCGGCCTCTTCGCGGGCAAGCCCGCTCCTACGACGGGCGGTGTCGAACCATTGATGTGTGTACATCGTGGGGGCGATGGCGGCCGCGAAGATGAATGGGCGGAAAAAATGGCCACCAGGCCCGGGCTCCGATCAATGTAGGAGCGGGCTTGCCCGCGAATGCGGTGGTGGCCGCGGCGGCGAATGACCAGGAGATATTGGCCGGCAGACCCGGCCTCTTCGCGGGCAAGCCCGCTCCTACGACGGGCGGTGTCGAGCCACCGATGTGTGTACGCCATGGGAACGGTAGCGGCTGCGACGATGAATGGCCAGAAGATATTGGCCACCAAGCCCGGCCTACGATGAATGTA